>Ga0222719_10000078_pt1 | contig 89650 bp, 111 predicted proteins | sample C33_34DmetaG_FD_165039 | JGI IMG/M metagenome (GOLD analysis project Ga0222719, IMG submission 165039) | Estuarine water microbial communities from San Francisco Bay, California, United States - C33_34D | ecosystem: Environmental > Aquatic > Marine > Unclassified | place: USA: California... | reverse complement strand
TGTAGAGTAAGAACGCAACGAGGACGATTACTACTGCAACTACAATTGTTGAGCGCTGCATATTTTATTATAGGTAAATATTAAAAATGTCTTCAACTGTATTCACTATTGGAAACAAGAATGTCACACTCAAATACACCAGGAAGATGCCCCGTGGTGAAGTTGAACGGATGAAATCATTCGTCACTAAGAATGGTGACAAACTCGTCAAGACTTCAAAGTTTAAGATACTCTCTGAAATTGACCAAGGTACGAAGAGGGTTTTTAAGGTTGTTATTTAATTTACTAACATAAAGTTGATAAGAGAAGTTAATAAAATGACAATCACATTAGAAGCAGACACATTAGCCACCTCGTATATATTTGGAAGACATCCCGTTCGTCGAATGGAAGATATAATTGATATTATACCGAAAAATGGAATTTTCTTACTTAAATTATTTTCCGATGAAAAATGTGACGAATTAAAAAAAATTATTGATGAAACATGTACTGTAGATGAATCGAAACTTACAGAGAATACTCATGTAAAATGTTTTACCACGTCTAACACCGAATGGATAAACACAACAAATGATTTAACACGATACATTAAAACACAAATTGAACTATTATCATTTATACTTTCCACGCGATACGGTATAAGTAATCGTTGTATTTTAAATCCACAACTTAGAAAAATATATGGTCCTACAAACCTTCACTTCGATGGAATAAATGACAGTGGTGGTACTAAAAGAAATTTAGCATTTATTGTAGCTTTAAATGATGACTATGAAGGTGGTGAAATTGTATTTCCATTACAAGACTACAAAGTAAAACTAAAAAAAGGACAGGTTATAGTTTTTCCTCCATATTGGACACACCCACATCGCACCCAGGAATTAAAAAATGGAACATTTAGATATACCATAAACAATTGGTTAGTTGAAGATTTTTTGTAATATAGACCCATGAGATGACATATTCAAGATAGTGCTTTAATCACAGACCTTCTTTTTGAGTATATTGCGTTCATTGTTTGTCAGACTGTTCACATACTTATTTATCTTTTTGGTATTTTTGGGAGTATTGAGAGCGTACGCAACAGCTGGGTCTAATGGTCCATTCTTGAGAGGTCTCGCCTTGTTCATCTTATTCGCAAGTTTTCTCTGTGCGTTCTTTTCCCGTGCCAATAATTCCATGAATTGTTTATTATTTGCGTTAGACCACTTGGCCTTGGGTGTGACCGTCTTGAAACCCTTTGATCCTCCAACAAACTTCATATTCTTACCACCCTGTATGGCGTTCCTTACGTTTTGAGGTGTCTTCATGTTAAAAGGCTGACCACGATCCATCCTCTTAGCCCGAGCCCTTTCCGAAAATGTTGGCTGTGCCCTCTTTTCCCTCTCAGCCTTATTCTTAGCCAGAGCCTTCTCATACATACCCTTTCTCACATACTCACGCTTCTTACCGTTTACGTCAACGAACGAGAACCGTGCATCACGTCCAAGTTGTATCTGACGATTGATCTTTTTCTGGAACTTGGCGGCGTAAGCTTGCAAGTTCTTTTGCTTAGCCTCATGATATGCGGACTTACTCTCAAATTCCTGCTTCTTACCGTTTACGTCAACGAAAGACCTCCAGTACTCATTCTTCTTAGCCTTGGGTGTGGGGGTCTTGGCCTTGGCCTTGGCCTTGGCCTCCTTCGCTCGCTCAGCAGTGGTTGCAATATATCCAAAAGAGGGTGTCTTACCCTTGGTCCTATCGTTCACATACTCCCTCCTATTGTTGATCATACCCATATGGCGGTTGTGAGCGGCGGGAGGCATGACGTAGTTTGGTATTTCCTTGAAGGTTATTCCAAACGTTTCTTTGTACCTCTTGTTCCACTCCTTCCCGGCCTCCTCGGGTGTGGGGGTCTTGGCCTTGGTCTTTTCCCTCTCAGCCTTGTTCTTAGCCAAAGCCCTATCGTATGCAAACTTCCTGACAAATTCACGCTTCTTACCCTTTACATTGACGAAAGAGAACTTCTCCTTGAGACGAACGGGTGTGGGTGTCTTACCCTTGGTAGCCTTAATTTCCTTGTGTTTGGCATTTAGCTTATTCGCAGCTTTCTTCCTTCCACTTTCAATCTTCCTTGCATATTCCATAATATTGGAAGGAGACATCACCCCGTAGGGTGCGTTAGCCTTGGGGCTTGGACTGGCCGGTTGAATCTCAGGGACTGGGTTGGGGCGTACAGCACCGGGTCTCCTCAGGGGTGCCGGTTTGGTTTTGGGCTTAGCTAATGCAGCCGCAGCCCTCTTAATCGCACTGTTCATCTTCTTCTTCCTTTCCGTAGTTGAGAGTTTGGGACTGGCAGTCTTGGTCTTAGCCTTGGGTGTCTTGATCTTGGGAGGTGTCTTAGCCTTAGGAAGCATTTTGAGAGCCTCCGTGACAGTCTTTGGTCTATTCGGTGATTTCTCACCAGTTAAGAATGGGTGTGTCAAAATAGTCTTGAATGTGGGAAGGTTTGCTCGGAGGGCGACGTGGTAATCTGAGAGTAGATATCCCTCGCTGGTGAATTTTCCATTAAACTCGAGGAACTCTTTATTCGGTATAAGCTCTTCGATGAAATTTTTAATAGCTCGCTCGTTTAGAGTCCCAGGTTGTCTCACCTTAACATAAATCACATACAAAAACCTATGAATATCGTAGTAAATCGTACCTGGACCTATTCCATGCCCGTATACACCTATATCCTCATATACACCATCCTTCGTTTCTGGGTTTGGCATACGCCTGGACCAGTATGATAAACCAAAATCAATGATATGCGCTTCTACACCAGCGTTCGTACGCTTATACTTTTTGATATCAGGTGAACCGAGACGACTCCTAAAAGATCCACCAGGGTCGTTCCGAATTACTTTACGACCGAGGTCAACTTTCCAAGTGTACTCGGCCTCTCGCCGTGAAACCATCACGTTACCTCCATGTAAATCGCGGTGACGGAAGTCTGGAAATTTTTGGTTAATTCGGTAGAGATTATCAAAAACCTGTACAATTACAGACTTTATCGCATCAAGAGATGGCTTGGTTTGCCACCACGAATTAAACGACATACCATTAAGAAGTTCCATATAAAGAATATCCTTGGGTTTGGTACGTTCTTTTGGTTGGACCAACGTACCATTCTTTTTACGCACCTTTTTAGGTGTTTTATATTGGATGGGGCACTTCTTAAAGAGGTACATCTCAGGAACCGCAAACTCCTTCAATTTTTCGGCAACCTTGAATTCAAACTCGAAGGCGCCATCAGTACTTTCCGATGTATCTATCTCTTTGTAGGCGACATACCGCCTTCCATTATCATTGATACTTCCACGGTACATCTTTCCAAATGCACCTTCACTCAATGGCTTACCCTTACCAGTGCGAAGGGTTGGTGAGTTGTAACTGGGAACCTTCAAGAAGTGTTCTGGGATACAAGCCTTCTCACCTTTGAGTAATTTTTTCAAGTTACTCTCGATAGACATGCTTATATAATGTTGAGAATATTTTTTAAAAATAAAATAGTTTGATATTTTAATGGCAGTAGACCCAAATGTGGATATTGTAATGAAAACCCTTGATGAGAATCGTGATAAGTTGCCAGAAGGTGCGTATCTCAAGATGTGTAACGCATTAAAACGCATACATGATAAGATGTATCGACGTACACGATTCACCATTCACAGAAACAAGATAGTGATGTTTTATGCATCCATGTTTTCTATATGTAAAACTATTAAAGTCTTTAAAAATTTTAGAAAATGAAACAAAAACCTAAGTTAGAGATTAGACTTGTAATAAAAGCAAGAAAACATGGAGAGCGTTGAGAAACTCACGCATATCGAACACGTTTTAAAGCGACCAGACTCCTATGTCGGTCCGACCGATTTAAGTACGGAATCCTATTGGATTCTTAACGGTCAGAAATTCGAAAAGAAGAGTACCAAGTATTCACCCGGTTTACTCAAGATTTTTGATGAGATCCTCGTCAATGCCATCGATCGCAACTCACTCCATCCTAAAAATGTAACGTCCATCTCCGTATCCGTAGATAAAGTATCTGGTTCCGTCACCATTGAAAATAATGGCCCACTGGGTGGAATCTCTGTTAAAATGCATGAAAAAGAAGGAATCTGGAATCCTGAACTCGTATTCGGACACCTTCTCACGAGTACTAACTATGATGATAATCAAAAGCGGATTGTAGGAGGCCGTAATGGATATGGAGCCAAGTTGACGAACATCTACTCTTCTGAATTCTCAATCATCGTAAAGGACCACGAAACAAAGCAGACGTACACACAAAAGTGGTCAGATAACATGTCAGTGTGTGAACCTGAAAAAATCAAAAAACATTCGGGTGCCACATCATCCGTGTCCATCACATTCATTCCTGACTGGAAACGGTTTGGGATGACCAAGATGGATTTCAACATCTACAAAATCTTCGAAAAGCGTGTATGGGATGCTAATATCTGCACGACACCCAACTGCAAAGTCAAGTTTAACGGTGAAGCTCTCCCCAAACAAAGCTTTGAAGCCTACGCCAAAATGCATGAAGGTGTAGAAAATTTACACTGTGCCACAACTGATCGCTGGTCTGTCTGTATCGGTCCATCCGAAGATGGTATGCAACAGGTATCCTTTGTAAACGGTATCTGCACCAGTAAGGGTGGTACCCACGTTGACCACACCGCTTCACTAGTCGCTGCAGGTATCATTGAAGAGATGGCAAAAAAAATTAAGCTCAAACCTCAACAGGTCAAAAACACCCTTTCTATCTTTGTGAAAGCAACCCTCGAGAACCCAACCTTCTCGAGTCAGGTCAAGTCTGAGTGTACACTCAAGGCACAAGACTTTGGCTCCAAGTTTGAGATGCCTAAAACCTTCGTAAAAAACGTCTTGAAGACGGGCGTTTCGGATGAACTCACGGCTCTCTCAAAGTTCAAGGAGATGAAGGAATTGGCAAAGACCGATGGTGGAGCTCGTAAGAGTAAAATTACCGGAATTCCCAAGCTCGACGATGCAAATAAAGCTGGTACAGCTCAATCTGGAAAGTGTACACTCATCGTCACAGAGGGTGACTCAGCAAAGACCCTCGCTGTCGCCGGTCTTTCTGTGGTGGGAAGAGATCACTACGGGGTCTTTCCTCTCCGGGGGAAATGTAAAAACGTTCGCGATGCCTCTGTGGCGCAGCTGACAGGGAACCAGGAATTCAATGACCTGAAGAAGATCCTCGGTCTCCAACAAGGCAAGGAATACACCGATGTTTCTGAGCTTCGATACGGACGTTTGATGATCATGACTGACGCGGATAATGATGGCTCGCATATCAAGGGTCTAATTCTCAATATGATTCACGCATTTTGGCCCAGTCTCCTCAAACTGGGCTTTGTGGTGTCAATGGTCACACCTATCATTAAAGCCACAAAAGCTTCTCAGTCCAAATCGTTCTATACGGATTCTTCATTCCGCGCATGGTACGGGGATGGTCAGCCGGGTTGGCGGATCAAATATTATAAGGGTCTCGGTACTTCAACTTCTGTGGAGGCTCGAGAATATTTCAAAATTATACAAGATCTCACCGTTAAATTTAACGTGGATGTAATGACAGATGATTCCGTGGTACTCGCATTCGATAAAAAGAAGGCCGACGATCGTAAGACGTGGCTTCTTGAAAGTACCGCGAAAGAAGCAAAAGATCTCGAGGTACCTTATGGTAAGATAAAGCAGTTGGAAATTACCGACTTTATTCACAAGGACCTGGTAAACTTCTCATTGGCGGATTTGAAACGTTCTATCGCACATATGGCAGATGGACTCAAACCGTCTCAACGAAAGGTTATGTATTCTTGTTTTCAAAGGAATCTGAAGGATGAAATGAAAGTGGCGCAACTCGCCGCTTACGTAGCTGAAAAGTCCGCTTATCATCATGGTGAAGTAAGTTTGGCCGACACCATCGTCAAACTAGCAAACGACTACACGGGCTCTAATAATATTAATCTTTTGGAGCCGTGCGGTCAGTTTGGTACCCGATTGATGGGAGGCAAGGATGCATCTCAGACCCGTTATATCTTTACGAAGTTGTCGAAGGAAACTCGAAATATATTCGACCAAAAGGATGACGCGATACTTACCTACCTTGATGATGATGGGCGTTCGATTGAACCCGAGCATTATATGCCTGTTCTACCTATGGTACTTGTGAATGGAACTGAAGGAATCGGAACGGGGTTTTCGTGCTACGTACCGCCTTTCAATCCAGAAGATATCAAGGCAAATATCCTCAACTTTACAAATGGTAGAGAAATGAAAAAAATGAAACCCTGGTTTAGGGGGTTTAAGGGGTCTATCTTGGAACAGGATGATGATTCATGGATCGCACAAGGTGTATGGAAATGCATTGGGAGGACAGTAAAGGTAACAGATCTCCCCCCGGGTCGATGGACCCAAGATTATAAGGAACATCTCGATACTCTCGTTGAAAAGAAAATCATCAGTGGTTTCATAAATAACAGTACAACTGAGAACGTTGATTTTATCATCCAAGATTATAACGGCAAAGACGCTGTCAAGGATCTCAAACTGCAAAAGACTATCAGATGCTCAAACATGCATTTATTTCATCCGACAAAGGGTATCTGTAAATACGATTCACCTGGACAAATTTTGGTTGATTTTATTAAACTTCGTATGGAACATTATAAGAAACGTAAGGCGCATCTCATCGACACAACTAAGAAGAAGGCTGAACTCTGTTCTCATCGAGCGCGTTTTGTTAAGATGGTGATCGATGGTGATATAGTCGTGTTTCGGCGCAAGAAACAGGATCTCGAAAATCAACTTTCCACCTTATTTCCCAAGATTGACGATTCACATGATTACCTTCTACACATTAAGACCATCGAATATACGGATGAGAGAGTGAAAGCGTTATTTGATGAATGGAATAAACTCAGAGAAGAAGTTTGTTTGATTGAAGCTACCGGTTATTTTGAAATGTGGGAAACTGATATTAAAAAAATGTAACTAATATTTAGATATGATCGTTGAAGGTCCAAATCCTGGTGCTCAGATAGCACTTAACGCGATCGGTAAACAGGATACGTATTTATTGGAAAACGACCCTGAAAATTCGTTCTTTAAATATGATCCCAAGAGACACTCAAATTTTCAAAAGTTTCATCGAAGTACAAAAATCGATAATCCGGGTACAAAAGCTAACTGGCCTTTTGGTGAAAGTATAAAAGTGACACTAAACCCGCGAAATATGGGAGATTTATTGAGTAATATGTACATAGCCATAGACTTTCCGGGGTTAGGTAGTAATTCGTTTTACCTATCGGATCAGATAGGACGACATTTAATAAAATCTGTAGCGATGCGCGTCGATGAAACTGAAATAGAAAAATTTCACGATGACTGGGGTATCATATACGATGAATTGTACCTAGACGCATCCGAAAAGCGAACTAAACGGTATTTAGTGAATAGATTCTTTGCAGAAGGAACATCGTCTGTAAATAACGCGGGATTGGTTACGAACGAATCGAAACTATTCATACCTATACCACTCTTCTTTTCAAGGAAATATGAGGGAGATGAATATGATTCTAACAAACCTAACAGACCATACTTTCCTACGTGTGCCATACATAAACAGAAAATAGAATTTGAAATTACATTTAGACCACAAACATTCTTTACGAACTCCACCGATACAGTTAGTTTAGCTAATTTTAAGATCATAACAGAAGAAATCACAGTATCAAATCAAGAACGTATATATCTCATGACTAAACCCCAAACATTTATCACTGATATAGTGAGAAAACATCCCACCGTAGAAACGGAACTTAATGAAAGTGAAGTAAAGTTACAACTCGTACCAAATGTACCGGTAAAAAGTATGAATTGGTTCTTGCGTAACACGGATTTCGAGGATGAATCCGTATACGCGGGTGGTACATCGTTAGAAAGTAATGTGTTCTATAATCGCTACAATTTTTCGGCGAGTGACACGGTATCTTTATCTAACGCATTTTTTCAACCTATCATGGACAGTGCCAAAATTTATATAAATGGACAAGATTTACCAAACTTACCGCTCGTTGATCATACGTATTATAAGTATGTAGTACCTCATAACAGTAGACTTTCTAGACCTGAAAAGAATATTTACACGTATACATTCTCGATGAATCCGGTTAATGTGGAGCCATCGGGAAGTTTGGATTTTGGGCAACTTCAATCCGACCGTACCGTTTTAGATGTGAAATTAAAGGATGGTCTTTCTAGTTCAAACACATACTCTTTACATCTATACTACGTCGGGTATCAAACGTTTAAGTTTGATGGGGGGTTCGTATCACTCGTATCAGTACCACCAATTGGTACATATGTACCTGAAACGTCTATGGAAGTTGAGGGTGTTAGGCCTAAACCTGGAGAACTAAACAGAGAGATTCCACCCGGTTATGGTAGGCCTAAACCGGAATAACTTTTTGAAGTATCCCCCCCCTTATTAAATAAATCGGAATGATGGTTGCGTATGTAGTCAACTACACTGTTCTTAATACACCATCTAATAAAATTTAACTGTGCAACAGTAGTGCTTATTTTATCAGATGTGCCCGGAACAATGTATTGCATCTTATTTGATCTACAGAATGGGTCAAACAGTTTTTTGCTGTATCCATCTAAACTAGATTTATAGGCGCAGTGAACGCTAAATAACTTTCCGTCACGGGTCTTGTATGTTAAATTATTTTTCTTAGAATAGTTGGTGATAAACCACTCGAGATTTCGAAGTGATATACCACCGGTTTTGTTTAAAAGTTCTTTTAGTATAGTTCTATTTTCGGGTAATATGTAGAAAGCGTTGATAGAATTTAATAGTATATCCGATTTGTTCATTATTATATAATACTAATTAATTCTCTAAGTTCTTTTGTATGTTTCTTGTTTTTATCTTCCTCACACTTCGGACAACCCTCTACGCGGGGGCCTGGCCAAGGGTGGTTGTGTCGTAAGATGCTACTTGATCGTTGTATAGGTTCGCATAATTTTTTATCGTTTATATGAAAATTGCAAAAATTTGCGCCATTTGCACTTTTTTTCGTACACAATGTATGATCGCGTTTTAATCCCATACAATGATCATTTTCCCCTAATGCATCCCTTCTTAAAAGTTTTAGTGGTATGCTGTGAATTTTTGAAATTTTTTCTATAACTTCACAAACTTTTTCATATACACGTTTATCGACGCGTTCATTGAATAACTGATTTATTTGTAAAACATCTTTATCATAGGCCATATATTATTATGAAGTTTCTTTTTTAAATAAGTCTGCTATTGTCACCTGCTTCGTCTTAGGTTCGCGTTTCTTTCGTGGTGGTTTCGCTCTTAAAAGCAACTCTCCAAAAATTTGCTCTTTAGGGTTTCCGAATAACGGTTCCAATAAATCACATACGGGATTCAAGAATTTATTAAGAAAGTAATACACATAGTCGATCTTAACATTGTTCTCTTGGACATATTTTGGATCCTCTGACTTCTCAAACGCCCTTGCCTTGGGATCTCCGGTATCCGTCAAAAGATAAGGTACACGGTCTCCAGATTGAGGTTCAGATCCCGGTTGTCTAATACGCATTTTATTAACAACTTGAACATGGGCCATACTTATATCATTGCACGTGAACATATTGTTGTGATCTGGATTCACTTTATCATAAGACACATATTCACCCTTTACTTTATACTTATCGGATAGAGACTGGCTCAAAATAAGTTTTTCGTTAGGTACGTTACCTTCGAGAAGTTCCACAGCTCGCTGCCTCGCCAAAGCTTTGGGTGCGGTGGTGTCGTTGCTCTCCAATATAACGTCGAGCAATTCTTTACTCACTTCACGTACATGCGGTGTATTATCGCGTCTGACCAATTGTAGACCCTTAACATCGATATAATCCATGTTCATGTTTCCATCTTTACCCTTAGTCCAAAGTTTCGCGGCGTACCGCTTTTTACTGTACAGAAAATAGGGGCAATAGACTTTTTCGAGTTCGAGATTATTAGGAGCCTTGAAAAGCTTTGTGCATTCAGACGCTGCACGCTCCCCAAGTTCCCAACTACGTTCGATAGCTTCCTTCCCTGTGAGGTCACCCACATCAAATTCAACCATCACTGAATCTGTGTCACCGTATCGCACCTTAGCTCCCGGAAAGTGTTCCTCGACATATTTCTTCGTATCATCGATCATATTTCTACCTTTCATAGTAGTTGTTGATGCTATAGCTACACATGGGAGCATACCACGCGAAGCTCCGGTGAATCCATACACAGAATTCATAGAAATCTTGTAAGCGAGCTGTTTACCATTGTACATCTGTTTTAACGTTCCGGTAGAGTTTGCCATATCTTTTTTGGCTTGCTTTCTATACTGTTTGAGCTCTAAAAGGATACTCGGTAGAAGCGACGATACGTCTTGCGCGAAGATATGATTTCCAAACTGTTCATATGTGATACCGGGTATGTTCTTATAGTTATCATCCATGACCAGTGACGAGTAACATAAATTATGTGCTACCATGATTGATGGATATAGACCCTCAAAATCAAGGGCTGTAATAGGGGTATAATACGCACCGGACTGTGCTTCTAGTACAGTGGCACCTTCATAACCGGTGGTATCCGTATGTCCGTAGCTAAACGTAGGAACCTTAAATTCCAATTCGCGCGCCTTTTTTGTGAGTTGGCTAAAGACCTTAATCTGTTGCCCACGTTCCACGAGATAACTGATGGGAACCCATGTAGCTTTAGCCATCTCTAGAAGATTGATGAGTGTCGAAAGACGGTCCAATAGACGGTGGGGAAGAATCGTATCCTTAATACAATACTCAGCGACTTCCTGCAACTTATGAGGGTCTCCTTCGCGAAAACGCGCAAACATTTCCTTCGGGGGCATGTCTATTTTGTTATCTCCCAAATACAACTTCGATACGTTATCGAGTTTATACGAATCTAGCTTATACTCACGTTTGACTTCATGAAAAAGATCAAAAATAAATCTTCCGGGCATGGGCAAGAGTTGAAGCTCGTTATCACCTAGCGCACTCGAAGAGAGTTTTTTATTCTTAATATTACACTTGTATCCATTGAGTTTACTCATTTGAAAAAAGGACGGAGGACAGTTGTTTAACAGGGCACGTTGAATGATATAGTTTAAATCAAAACCAAAGATGTTCCAACCTGTGATAATGTCGATATCCTTTTCCACGAGATACTTACTGAAAGCCATGAGCATATCATTCTCAGTGTCGTAACTTTTGATGGTACAACCCTCTAGATTATCACCAGTTTGTTTAAAGCATAAACACGTTCTGTCATATACATCAGTGGACCCAAACTTAACCAATGATACAGCAATTTGAAAACATGCATCATCTTTGATAAGAGGGTTTGGAAACTTACCCGTGGAACTATGACACTCAATATCGAGTGACGCTACGACAAAGGGTGCGGCGTCAGTAACATCCAACGGTTTCAATTTTTTCCAATCTCTACAGAACAAGTCAATATCGACTGTAGCGTGATACCCGGGTGCACATGAGTTCTCTGTATCCACCCAACCGGTTGATTGAATACCCGTTCGATGCATGAGTCGTAAAACTGGGTCTACGTTTGATTCGTATACGTAGGTTATAGATTTTTCTTTATAATTTTGGTTATTCATCATCTTGTTTATGTAGTTACTCACTCTCCTTCGTTGTGCACAGTCATTACAGAAGACCTGTAAAAAGCGACGTTTTTCGTTGTTTTGAAAACCCCATACATCTTTAGCTTCAACTTCTTCGATGTCGTATACTTCTTCATGAAACTTTCTCTCGATGACACCCTTCAGAGCCTCTTGGCTAGAACCCACAGGAATTTTAATAAAAAAATACGGTTTGAATGTAGTCGTCACACATACAGATTTTCCTTCAAGCGTTTTCCCGAACAACCTAATGTAATGATCGTTATTTTCATCTCGAGAATCCCAGGTCAACACCTGAAATTTCACCATCTACTTCGTAATCGCCCCAAATTTTTAATATCATATATTAGTAAAATGTCAGCTGCGTTGATTGATCTTGTATCCACTGGTGCTCAGGATGTTTACATCACTGGCGACCCTCAAGTTTCATTTTTTCGTCAAAATTATAAACGTCATACAAACTTTTCGATCAAACCCGAGCGAATGGATTTTGTTGGCACCTTCGGTGGTGGTAATGAAGTCGTGATCCCTGTCCAGTCCAAGGGTGATCTTTTAAGCTACGTATGGATTGAGTCCCCGAACATTTCTAACGTCGGAGCCAACACTAACGCCTTTTTCGCCAACGACGATACTAGCACCACAGAGTTTTCGTTACACATTGGTGGACAGGAGGTGTGTAAGTTAGATTCCCTTTTCATTCAGGGTGTACATAACATCCTCTACAAGGACACCTCCTCCAAGGCTGGGTGTTCTGTCACGACTGATACAGTCGCGGGTAACGCTAAGGCTCTTGCTACCGATAACACACGTGGTTCCGATTATTTCGTAATTCCTTTCTTCTTCAGCGAAGATTGGACTAAATCCCTGCCACTCACCGCATTACAGTATCATCAGGTGGAAATACGCATTAGGTGTAGGAATGGTTTAGGTTCTATTTCGCCCAAGGTATATGGTACGTACGTGTACCTCGATTCAGATGAGCGCGATTTCCTCGTCAATACCGATCACGAGCTTCTTATAACACAGACCCAATATCAACCAACATCCCCTACTACGACCGAGCTTGATCTTACATACTTCAACCATCCTACCAAGGCTTTACACTTGGTAAGCTCCAAGGCTGATGGTTCACCGTGGAGTGGTGGGCAAAATTTCGATTCTGCTACACTCTACATCAACGGTACACCTTTATTCGAGAACATGACCAGCACTTTCCATCACAACGTTGTGCCAGAAATGCACACCACATCTTTACCATCTGATGTACTTGATACCGCACCCTTGTTCACGTGGCCGTTTTGCTTAAAGATGAACGCCTCGCAGCCTAGTGGAAGCCTTAATTTTAGCCGTATAGATAACTCTAAATTATCTCTCGAGGGACCCACGGGTGACGCTGGTGGTATAAATAGGGTTTATGCAGTCAACTATAACATCCTCAGGATAAAAGATGGTATGGCAGGTATTGCATTTGGTAATTAATTAATTTATTTTTTTAGGGAGTTAAGTATTTCATTAGTCTTGTTATACATGTTTTCGTGATAACGTTTTGTAAATCCTTTCGTAAGACGCCCATTTTCGATGGTATCGGTCTTTATGTCTTCCCACAAAGACAAACGCGTTTCCAAAAATTCAATGAAATCGTTTGAGTTTGCATTAGACTTATACCTAACACGTTCGGTATTCATAGCTTTTTCAATAGCTTTAGCCTTGTTATCAGAAAACAACTTTTCCCGCTCTTCGTACGAACGACGTGTAGTTGTTACCTCTTCAGGTTTTTTGGTACTCATATATTGAGTAACTACTATATTCTTTATACACAATTATGGAAAAGATGTGGCGAATTTTCTCGCTTCCTTATCAACGTATTCGTTGTTAACATCTCCGTTATGAGCTTTTACCCATATCCATTGAACTTTGTCAAATTGTCGTTCTAAATCACATAACTGTATCCACAAGTCCTTATTTTTGACAGAAGTACCCGACGCGGTTTTCCAACCGTTCGTTTTCCAATTTTTTACCCAATGTTTCATACCATTTTTAACATAATTACTATCAGTATGTACGGATACTTCTTTTATTAGATGTTTTAAACACTCGCGTAAACCTTCTATGACAGCTTTCATTTCCATTATATTATTCGTAGTGAACGGATCTCCACCACTTATATCGAATAAATGTAAACATCTCGCAGCCCATCCACCTTTACCGGGGTTTCCCAAACAACTACCATCTGTGTAGAGTAGATGCATGTTATATATAAAAATTATATTTTTATATATAATTATAGGACAGTCGCGATCATGAATACAGTCCGCCCGCAGATGTTTCAAAAGAAATGTACAAAAATACCCAGACCAATAATTCGTGATTTAAAAAAGATACATGAATTGTCATCTAAAAAGTCTTGGGAATATGCGGGCGCTGTAAAATGTAAAATAGGGCCAACATCTGTAAAATTTGAAAAACCTTCCTTTGTTACCTCCAGAGACAGGAGACGAGTAAATTTAGAAGAAATAAACACTGTATGGCCTTCACTCATAGCGTATCACACACATCCACATATACTAGCGGTGCCATTAAAGAATAGTGTTAACAAAGACATATTCGCGACACTCCCGAGTAACGCGGATTTTGAAGTTTGTATTTTGGGATTTCCACAAATGCAAAATAATATAATTTGTGATAGTTATGGATATTACATAATAGATATGATAGATGCCGCGGAAAGGAATAAATCACCGTTACCAGCTGGTGCGAAAAGAACCATGATCGATTTTAGACAGAGACCCGAAATACAAAAGTGTGTTTTCAGTGAAAGTGGATTAGAGTATTATAAGACAACCTTAAAAGAATGGAAACGATTTATAAATAAAGAACTTAACGCTTATTTTAGAAAGGTGATGGGAATAACAATTCGATACTACAGTTACGATGATGAACCACCTTACATATGTTTCGATATAGATCAAATTATAAATACGAAATAAAGTGTCCGACCGGATTTGATTTCAATTTTAAATGACATTTTTCATGTGATTTAAAAATGAAGATTTAATTAATTATTTTTTTAATAGCAAATACAAAATTGATTTGTATGCTTAGTTAGAGAAGGCAAGACCACCCATACCCGACTGGATACGAAGGACGTTGTAGTTAACCGCGAACATGTTAAGCTGAAGCTGACCACTGTTACCGGCGGCAGTCTTAATAGACACCTGGGCATTGTCTATACGAGAAAAATTGCAGGTACCGGTCGGTTGATGCTCCTCGGGTTTAAGGGCGAACGAATATGAGTAAATACCGGGCATAGGGGTACCAGTGTGGTGCTGGAACGCTTGGACCTGGTTGAAATACTTCCCGGATTGCTCCTTGAACCTGTCCTGACCGTTGAGAACGAGCTTCATGTTCTCGATGGTACCGACAGTCTCCTCATCGAAAGCAGTGAGAGTACCGGTGACGCCGGTCAGCAACTTGGGGCAGTTACCGGCATCAAGGTCGGTGTGGGAGCCGATAAGCGCGGTGGCGGAGTTAGCGATGGAAGTGGAAACAATGGCATCCGCATCCTGGGTGAAGTTCCACATAGCGCAGTTAGAAACGTTGGACTCGGAAGCGCAGAAAATAAGCTCCTTGACGGGGTGATTGTACGAAAGCCTAATCTGCTTAGTCTGCGACTCGGCGGCGAGCGTGTCCTGGCCCGTATGCTGAACCTGCTCAATTAGGTATTCGTGACCCTTCTGGGCAAAACGCCTACGCTCCTCAGTGTCGAGGTAGATGTAATTGGCGTATACCTTGAACGTAGTGTTATCAGTGTACAGAGAGAATTCCGAAGATAAATCGAAATCGAGACGGACCTCATGGTACTGCAGGGCAATTAGTGGGAGAGCAAGTCCGGGATTGCGGTTAAAGAAGAAAATAAGAGGAAGGAAAACCTGGGAGTTATCACCGGTGGTCATCTTACCCCAAGTGGTCTTCTTAGCGGAATCGAGGTACAGCTCGGAGTAAAGGCGCCACCACTTCTGGTAGTGCTTGTCAATACGCTGTCCCCCCACGGATAATTCTACGTCCTTGATAGCACGCTCAGCGACCCACTCGTTAGAGAGGGCACCAGCGTTAGCCGAAATAACGGCGAGGTTCGCCGCCTTAAGCTCGACATACATGTCGCCTACAAGGTCACCGTTACGCGCGATGGTAACAGATACGCGGCCGGAGTCAGCGGCAGTACCGTTAACGGTCTGCTCGATGTTCTCCATAGCGAAGTTAGTGTGACGGCGGTAAACCGCCTGAAAAAAAGTAACCTTAGGGTTACCAGTCAGATAGACATCCTGTGCGCCATAGGCGACTAATTGCATTAAACCTCCCGCCATTTTGTGTGTGTTGTACTATACACCAAGAAAATAATTTCGGGTAAAGTGCGAAAAAATCGTACTGATTTTTCCTGAGCATAAATAAATGTCCGATACAGAATCCGAAACGCAATCTGAGGAGGTCCGTGAGGAAGAGACTCTCATGTCCATCAATGATGAAAGTTCCGTCGAGGATCCCGAAGAAATTGAACTCGACGAATTCGATCAAGATGATTTTATCTCTACCGAATCACTCTTGGCATCGACCCTCATGACGGATGACGGTGATACCGTATGCACGGCCCTGGTAAGTATAGCAAAACAACTCGAGATTCAAAATAAAATTTTGGTAAAACTTTTATCAAATCTTCAAAAATAATCGGGCTTAGAAAAATGAAACCCTATAATATAAAATGTCAGAGGCCACTCATTTCTTGAGTGAGTCGGCTGACAGAGATGGGGCAAACGACGCCATGTGGACGAATCAGATACAAACATATGAACGTGAAGAAGTGACTAACTTCTTGAAGCAATTAGAAAGCATGTGGAAAATAAATGAGCGCGACAATGAATACTTATCCTTCAGGCTGGGATATGACAACTTCTTCAATCTCGATGAATTAAACGAAGACGGTATACCTAAATCTACTGACATAGAACGTATATCGGCAAAATACATGCGAATGAGAGATCGTTTATGCGAACTCTATCATCGTGCTGACAGTTTAAACATGTTATCCGAGGAAAATGAAGATGATTTGCAATTATGCGTACGCATCAATCGCCTGATAGATCAGGTCGATGATTCCTGGCAAATTGTATTCAGGGGGGCTCGCATTTACGATAGAGTAAATAATCCTACATACGTTCCTATTAATCCCGAATCTGATCCGTCTATATACCGAGTTTCAACTATCCAAAAGGTGGAGGAGCTTTCACAGTATCAACAGGCTATATTACAGTGTCTGAAACACTTATATGAACATAATATTAAGAGATATAAGGGTAACTGCTGTGAAGAGATCAAAACTTCTACCGGATGTTCTACACGTGCGTGGAAAACGACGAAAAGCGTCGCTGACTTCGTATATAGCGTAGGCAGGAAAGAGACGTGGTTCGAATTATGGAAGAATCTTACCTCGGGTGGCATTACACAGCGCCACGTTATTAATCACTTGACTAATGTTTTCGATATGCAATTCGAAGATGTGAATAAGGATCGACACGTGTGGTCGTTTAATAACGGTATTTTCATAGGATGCATCGATTTGGAACGAGATAAGTCTAAGCCACAGACTAAACCGGTTAAGTGTGCGTTCTATGACTATGAATCGCCTGAGTTTAAGAGTTTAGATCAGACTATCGTGAGTTGTAAGTATTTCGACCAGGAGTTCGTGAACTATGATCATATCGATAACTGGTACGATGTGCCCACACCACACTTTCAATCCATCCTGGACTATCAGAAGTTTGACGATGAAGTGTGTAAGTGGATATACGTTATGGGAGGAAGGTTATGCTACGATGTAAACGAGATAGATCGCTGGCAAATTATCCCTTTCCTGAAAGGTGTGGCGCGCTCAGGTAAATCTACGCTCATTACCAAAGTATTTCGTAAATTCTATTGTTCGGATGATGTGAGCACACTTTCAAACAACGTTGAAAGGAAGTTCGGTTTATCGGCAATCTGCAACGCGTTCATGTTTATAGCACCTGAGGTTAAGAATGACTTGGCACTCGAACAGGCCGAATTTCAATCTATCGTGAGTGGTGAAGATGTATCTATAGCCGTCAAACATGAAAAGGCGAAGTCTATGGTATGGACCACACCTGGTATTCTCGGTGGAAACGAAGTTCCACAGTGGAAGGATAATTCAGGAAGTATTTTGCGTCGTATTCTTACAGTCAACTTTGGTAAACAAGTGAAGAATGCCGATACAAGACTCGATGATAAACTTGAACAAGAGCTTCCGGTCATCCTACAGAAGTGTGTTAGAGCCTATCTTGATTACAGTCAAAAGCATAAGGCTGTGGATATATGGAACGTCGTGCCCGAGTACTTCAAGAACGTACAAAAGCAGGTTGCCATTGTTGCGAGTACCCTCGAGAACTTCTTGCAATCACCAAAGGTCGTCTTCGACGAAAAGGCGTATTGTCCCAAGTCTGTATTCGTTTCGAAGTTCAACGAGTACTGTAATCTTAATAACCTTGGTAAGCCACGGTTTACGTATGACTTCTACGCGGGTCCTTTCGGGCAGCGTGAAATTTCGGTCAAGCGAGATGAACTCAAGTATGATGACGGTGATGGTATGAAACATCTCGACGCACAAGAGTTTATCTTTGGTATCGATATCACGAAGGAAAAGTCTGGTATACACTTGGGCAATGATCATTAAAAATATTTACATACATCAGAACAAACCATGGGCCTTTTCAATGAGTTTGAAAATACTAACACTAACAATAACAATAGATCAATCGAAAATAAAATAAATCAAAAAGAATATCTCAATAACAACGAAAAAAATTTATTAAAGGCCAATCATAAACTGGGTAGAAACGCGTTAAAACGCGCTAACCTCATGGTCGAAGAAAAATTGAGAACTAAAAATTTATCAAAATTAGACACCACACCTTTACAGTTAGGATTTTTTAATTCTTTAATTAACGGTGATTTCAACTCTCGCACGAAACGTATAGATTTGGTGCATATTTTTAACAAATCTCCACATGCACGAAGGCGTGTATTGGACGCAAATTTTGATATTGAGATTTCGAGTATAAAGTTGTATTACGGTCGCATGAAGGTGGGTGCTGAACACGCTTTAACTGGAAAGTTTGGAAATCTTAAAAACAATGTAAACTACACGTATGCTCAGATATCCGGTCGCATATTTTCAGACGGTACCGAACCACGTGGAATCACGTTTAAGATTTACAATACCGGGAAAATACATTTTTCGGGCGGTATTCTCAACAACGACATTTCTCAACCGGCTAAAATACGTAAACATATAGTTGATAACTACACAAAAAAGGAACAATTTTTATATAATCCTATTAAGTACAACAACACGGTAGGAACATTTAAGGTAAATGGAGCTATAAATTTATCTAAGGTTTCGTATGCGTTAAGAAAATCTGGAAAAACAGAGTACGAACCAGAGCTTCGCGCCGCGCTAAAGATGAAATATCTAGGATACTCTTTCCAACTGTTTACGTCGGGTAATATTCAGATACTAGGAATAAACTCTCTCAGCGACATGAACATGGCTTATAACGCAGGGGTTGCTTTATCTCAAGAATTATACATCATGGGTTTTGTGTCTCCTAGAACAACAGCTCTTAAGCTACCCGCGGTTAAGAAGCGAAGTAAGGAAGCGGTCACTACGGACAAATCTCTATCTAACATAGGATATAACATACGCAATACCGTAAAAGAACCGAAAAAGACCTCCAAAAAATTCTCCAACGATCACAGAATCAAGGTGGGTAAGAAGGTGTGTAGTAGTTATCCAAAGCAGGAGTTGGTTGCGGTAGCTAAAAAGATTGGGGTGGTAGATATTAAATCTACTACGACGAGGGAGCAAATATGTCAAAAAATACGAGATCGCGTGTTTGGTAACTTTAAAGTAAAAAACAAACCGTGCCTCGCATACACAAAGGCGCAACTTGTCCCTATAGCCGTAGCGAAGGGTATTTCTGTATCAGACAATGACACCGTTGACGTTATTTGCAGAAAATTAAACATCACCCCACCCAAGGCTCCGACAAAGAAAAATATTAAACAGAAAAAGAAGCAAAATAACAAGGTTGTCAAAAATAAACAAACCCTGGAAAAGCGACGATTGACGAATAAAGCTATCAAAGAAGACCTCATTAAATTGTACGGTAAAAGATGGATGACAAAGTATAAAAACGTGATGCCATCTATCAACAATGATGTTGGTGAAATCAAAAAACTTATAAATTCGTTAAGTCTAAAGAAGAATAAATCCGGTATCCCATTAAAGATGCAAGTTAATGAATTAAAGAAAAATACTGTGCAAACATGGAAAATGAACCGAATGAGGAAATTGGATAATAAACTTAACGCGTTGAACAACAATTTCGCTAAGAATTTAGAAAAGGGTATGAATGTCGCTTCGCCCAAAAATAAGAACAATAACAAAAACAAGAAGACACGATTCCCCAAGGGTACGGTAGTTGAACAGCTTTAAAAGATAGAGCTTAGTATATATATAAATGGATGATCCAAGAGAACTACTCTTAGATCACGTAAATACACACCGAAAAGGATTCCATGTGGACGAAGGTCCGTCTACATGGATACCAAATATAAAAGAAAATATATGCGAACTTGTGATTAACGTTATTTGTGACTATATACGCGAAGAAAGAGATGAACGATCTTTGGGTATGGGACGTTTAGAAATGAAGTATATATGTACCGAAGATTTTATTGAATCTGAAGATGCAGAAAAATGGATTAAAATGAACCCACAAAAAAATGACACGGGGCTAATAATGTATATCTACGATAACGTTAGATATATGACGATGGGTGTTCATAGACGTTCATTACTTTACTTAATTAACATGTTATACTTCTATTTATGAGTTTGTTGGGCTCCGCAACTTGTTTGAGATGTATGGTATGGTACGAAAAATCGTACGCTAAAAACATCCCCTTTATCGTATCAGATAAAGTGAACGCCTCGTGTTCGTGGGATACACCCGTACACACGGATGTTTTTTCCAATTTAAGCAAACGATCTTCTAACATTACGAAGTTTTTGATACTATCGAGTGTTATCTTCGGATCTTTACTCATTTTATCAAACATACGCTTAGACTGCCCACCAGACACATGAAAATACTGTGATTTATATCGTAACACATTCACCTCTTGGCTGTATGTGTTCCACGTAGTAAATGACAGAAATATTAATATTGCCAATATAACGATTAACATCTATTACTAGTCAACAAATTAAATACATCCCTGATCTTATGCAGAATTTTAAACAAGTCGTCCTTAGTTTGTACCTGTTTTGAGTCTACAATTTCAAATTCCACCTGATACGTACATATATCTTCGGCGTCCATGTCGGTGATGTCACCGGTGCATGTAGTTATATCGATGGATAGATTTTTGCGAACGTACGACAGTCTCGCTTTATTTCTTTTCTTGTCCATTTCGCGTTCAATTTCTTCGGTAACCGGGACCTCCTTTGCCACACTTACACGCAGATCATACGGAGCTGAATCAATAGCCTTAAAATCCTTCTTAAACACACACTCCTTTCGGATGATAGTTTCGTCCCCGGTATTCTCATCTACAGTAATTCGCATATTATCACGCTCCCTGTAAAACACTTCTTCGTGCGTTTGAACAACCTGTTCCCAACCGCCATATTTTTGAAATCCTTTTAGTAGTTTAACATGGGTATCTCGACCCAAGTTAGTGTCAAAAAAGGTTCCGTTAAACTTTCCTAATCGTATCTCGACTTCAATGTGATCGTCGTCACGGATCTTTTCAAACTCGGGGTAAATATCGTCACAAAGCTTATGAACGTTCATAGTATCAATATTAAAATGTTCTAAATCTCTAACCTACTTAGGTTTATTAATCAATCTCTTCTATATCGGGACCCATCGGTTGCTCCTCCTTTTCAGATCCCCCCGCAGCTAAAATGGGGTCAACTACCTCCCTGAATTCCTTTTGTTGATGCTCAATCTCGTCAAGTTCCGCGGAGCGATTATTATCTATCCAAGCTATAGCTTCGTTTACCTTTTCTTCTACGAGTGCTTTATTATCGTCGCTGAGTTTATCAGTCATACTCTTAACACCAAAGACGTTGGCTTCAAAATTATTAATAGCTTCAACCTTTTGTCTATACTTATCATCTTCATCCTTATATTTTTCGGCATCATTTACCATACGTTCAATATCATCCTTTGAAAGGCGACCTTTATCATTGGTGATGACGATTTTCTCAGTCTTACCAGACGCTTTATCCTCTGCGGTGACGTTTAGAATTCCATTCGCGTCAATGTCAAACGCTACGTTAATCTGGGGAACTCCACGAGGTGCCGAGGGGATACCACCCAAGTCAAACTTACCGAGTAAATGATTATCCTGGGCGCGAGCCCGTTCACCTTCATACACCTGAATGCTGACAGATGGTTGGTTATCCGAATAAGTAGAAAATATCTGCTCCTTTTTGGTGGGGATAGTAGTGTTTCTATCGACAATTTTAGTCATGACACCACCTGCAGTTTCTAGACCCAGTGAAACGGGTGTAACATCCAGGAGCAAAAGATCCTTAACATTACTATTATCGACGCCCGATAGGATAGCCGCTTGCACGGCCGCACCGTACGCTACAGCCTCATCTGGATTGATCGATTTATTCAACTCTCGACCGTTAAAAAAGTCAGAAAGCATCTGTTGAATTTTGGGGATACGCGTGGATCCACCCACGAGTACTATCTCATCAATCTTTGATTTATCTATCTTCGAATCCCGAAGAACCTGTTCCACGGGCTGCATACACTTTCGGAAAAGATCCGAGTTTAGCTCTTCAAAGCGAGCTCGCGTGATTGTAGTATAAAAGTCAATACCTTCAAACAGGGAATCTATTTCAATCGCTGTCTGCGCCGTAGAAGAAAGAGTACGTTTCGCTCGTTCACACGCCGTACGAAGACGTCGAAGGGCTTTTGGGCTATTAGATATGTCCTTCTTATGCTTTCGTTTAAACTCTTCCAAGAAGTGGCGAAGAAGTCTCGCGTCAAAATCCTCTCCACCTAGATGTGTATCTCCAGCCGTAGCCTTGACCTCGAAAATACCATCTTCTATATTAAGGACAGAAACGTCAAACGTACCACCCCCAAGGTCAAAAATGAGAACATTTGTATCATCTGTCTTATTCTTATCAAGACCGTAAGCAATAGCGGCTGCGGTAGGTTCGTTAATAATACGGAGACAGTTTAGACCGGCGATCGCCATAGCATCTTTGGTAGCTTGACGCTGGGAATCATTAAAATACGCCGGAACGGTTACGACCGCATCCTTAACAGTAGTTCCCATATACATCTCGGCAACCTCTTTCATTTTGAGTAAAACCATAGAAGAGATTTCTTCGGGCTCGAAACGCTTTTTTTCACCCTTAAAATCAACCTCGATCGTAGGTTTATCAGCTTCACCAGATACAACTTTAAACGACCAATCCTTAATATCTTGCTGAACCTTAGAATCAGAAAACTTACGACCTATGAGACGCTTCGCGTCAAACACCGTGTTAACGGGATTCGTCGCGGTTTGATTTTTTGCAGCGTCACCTATCAGACGTTCTCCGTCGGTAAACGCTACATAAGAAGGGGTCGTTCTATTACCCTGATCGTTCGCTATAATTTCCACGCGGTCACTTTGCCATACACCTACACACGAGTACGTTGTTCCTAAATCGATACCAATTGCTTGAGACATTTATACATTGTATGCTACTCAAATCTCTAATTAAAGTTATATAATCATATAACATAAATGCATGGCTTCTACAATAACGGAAACACATGTTACTTTAACAGTGCTATACAGTTACTGTTACGTATTCATGAACTATCTTCCCATATTCTAAAAACGGATTACACGGGTGATTGTGAGTTTACGATTAAATATAAAGAACTCATAAAAATTTATTTTCAAAATGAAAATTTTTTAAAAATAAATATAGAACCTTTACTTGAATCTTTTCAAAAAGTATTTCCGAGATTTAAATCCCTATACCCACACGACGCACAAGATGCTTTATTCTGTGTAATAGATATATTAGAGAAATCGTATCCACGATTGAAATCTTTTATATACGGAAAGCGGACACAATTAACCATATGTCCATCAAGTACAAAAACTATGGTAGAACCGTTTAGTTTTTTAATTTTGAACGGGGATAAACCTACCGTAGGAGAAATGGTAACATCTTCGGAAAAATGGCATACGCTCGATGACTATGAAGATGACGATGGAATAAAACACAATGTTGCAACTACGAAAACGTATATATCAGAATACCCAAAGGTATTATTCGTGTCGTTCGATAAAAAAGTAAATGTAAACGTAAACGATTTTGATAACTATGAATTATGTGCAAGCATATTACACTATGGAAATCAAAGAGGTGGACATTACGTATCTATGGTTAAATTAAAAGACTGGTATCAACAAGATGATGATACTATTACTAAAATGGAACTCCCTTCAACAGATTCTCATCACGTGCTTATGTACATCGCAAAAAATCCTCCATCTTGATATCTTCCTTAATGTTAACTAATGTGCGGTAAAACGTTCTGCGACTATTAGGAAAAGTTTTATCATGGCGTCTTAGTATAGGTTTCCACCACATGGGAGAGTCGTTAAACATATATTGACACTCAATTATAGCATCTTCTTCGATCCAAGGTATATCAGCGACCCATTCATCGCGAATCTCTGATTCAAAAATAAGTTTTCCCTTTTCTTGTACGTACAATCTCCATAAATCCCCCTTACGTTTAAATTGGAAATCGATGGTATTTTTATCTCGAGGCTTCCATTTAAACATAGTCTCGTGCGTACCAATCTTAACGGGGTCATTCACAGGTGTAAACACGAGTCCATCAATTTTTTGTGTAACCGTGGGTAAATACGTATTCATAAACTCCCCAAAATCAGGGAGTGCGTGAAATTTTTTTATAGCAAATTTTATGGGGTCATTTTTCAAAACAGTTAACATTTTTTTGATATGTTCGATGCGTTCCAATCGCTGCAGAAAATCCATTTTTCCAATATTTTCCCCTTTTGAGACTAAACAATCATACACCATAAACATATTTTCGTACAATTCCCCCTCTAAGATCGTACCGTCGTAAATAGGTTTTCTGAAATTTAGAGGGCACCCGAACATTTCCATGGCGCGATTGACCAACACACAAACCTTTCTACCTCCATACATGAAGGCCAGTAGCATAAATCTAAGGCCATCGGTTTTCTCGCATACAACGTATTGGTTAGAAGCCAAAGTATTGAAATGTTTAAATTCAATTGACACGGGTTGACTTCCCGGGAAAAAACCCTTCACACCCCAATGTCTTTCCATGAACGAAATCGCGTATGTGTAAAGAGGGTCATTTTTCTTTACATATAGACGTTGCATTATATCTAATGTTTTAGGGTTAATCTTTAATTAGCTTTAACTCCGGCAGAATTTACTATGTTACCGAAACACTCGTGGGTGTAAGTCGATGTAACTTGAGCAGCTGTGAACGCCACAATCTTCACTCCGTATTCCTTAAATCTTGAAAACATCACATCCATCTTAGGTTGAATTTTCGTTGTTCCGGTTCGATTATCTCGAATCTTTTTGATAATTTGTTTACACATTAGACACCATGTACCTGACGACGTATTTATAACCCTGTATACATCATTAGCAATTTTCATATCAACTTCAGTATCGAAGTGAAGACCCATCTGATGAACAGGTTCTGATGATTTCTCCAACGTCTTCTTCTTGAACATATCCCAATCGATACCTTCCTTTACACCCGGAAAGACGATAACACCGTATGTATCGTTAGGTTTCAGTACCATATCTAATGAATTATCATCCAAGGATTTTCCAAAATCAATAAACAATAATCGATCGGAAGTTTTTAGATTTTTATGTATAACTTCAGCCTTTTCAAATGGGTCATCTTTTACAAATACAATTTGATTTGCGATGTTATTTTGTACGCATCGTATATTCATACGAAGAATAGTGTGAAGAGTTTTAACATGACACGCGTTTGATCGAGTAACAATAATGGTCGACAACTTCATAACAGTAGTACTCATCTAAGCCTTAAGCCTTTCATTTAAGCAACCTACGAAAGGTAGATTACCCACATGACCTAATGTAGTGTTCACATCGGCAAATATTTTACCACCCATCTGCTGCCAACGCCTGCAAAAGGCGTAATCTTCAGATAAATACCGTTTACTATCAGGGTCAATCATACAATCAAATATGGCGCAATATTCATCAAAATCGCGGTTTTGGTGGTCATTCTTACACTGAAGTGTTGGTTTATAGTGCTCGCACATACGTTCCATAGCATCACGGGTGATAACCATAAAACCGGTAGGACCATCTAATACTTCAACAAATCCATCTACAACACTTCTCTTAGACGCACCTATATTTACAACCAAGCTCGAAGACAATAATCCCATATTCCGTGTATCACCCTCCTCTACACTCTTCTTTACATTATCCCACATGACAACCTTTTTAGGATATACGGCTACAGAAACGTCGTGATCAGATTTAACGAGGCGTACAACTGATGCAGCGTCAAACTCCACATCCGCGTCTATAAACATGAAGCGGTCGGCGTCCGTTTTTTGTAAAAATCGTCCGACAGATACGTTACGAGCGCGATGTACTAGGCTTTCATTTTCGGTGGTATCCAACATTAATTGAATACCCTCCTTCATCAGTTCCAGTTGAAGCCTAACTATACTAGAAACGTATTTTTCGAGACACAATCCTCCATAACATGGAGTACTCAAGAATAACTTCATATACATGTATTACATTTTATCCTCTAAGTGGCGTTTTACTATAACCAAAATTTTATTAAGAGTCGGTATAGATACCGAACACTTCTCTGAAATCTCCGTTTTGGAAACCTTATTTTGGAACACCGTATATATAATAGCTGTAGCCACACTATTAGGAGACTTGCTCATAAGATCAACGCATTCCTCCAATTGCCCACACATCTTATTACACGCATACCTTTCTTCACGAGATACGTCAAATGAATTGAGTAATCTCTGCATAACATTAAACGGTTTGGTCACGTAATTTTTATCGGTAGATTCGTTTTGAACAGTTTCTGTAAACAGTTGAGTTGTTCGACTTATATCCTTTGATTGTATACCAAACATAACCGCAATATCTTTTGTAGTCCGTGGAACTTGAGCAATTCTACACGCGTATAAAACGCAGTTAGCTTTTATACCCGATCGCACCGCACCGCGTGTAAGTTTGGATCCATTGAATTTTTTGTAAAAAGTTTTCGCATCTTTCAAAATACTACCCGGTAAATCGCGACAAGCTTCGTCAATATCCTTATACGCATGAAACAATGACCGATCTCTATGATTCATAGAATTATGAAAATTGATTTTAGCCATACGTTTGTTTTCATACGTAGACGCGTTTTTGGTTGAAATCATAGTATTCTTTCCCCAAGACTCCGAAAATAGTTCGTGGTTTGCTGTAGGAATCATACATCTAGAGGGATCGTTGACGCGCCCGTCATCCGAAACACCACTCGTCCATTCAGCGCTTTCATCTATATAAATAGAATCCATTAAACCGCATTCTGAACATACCATACCCTCCCTCGTACGTATTTTCATCCCCTTACAGCTTCCACAAAATAGATTATTAGTATTACATGACTTTAATGTTGGTTTAGATTTCAGTCGGTCTATATCCGACCATATAGTAGTCAATGTTTCGGGGTCCATTACCGTGTATTATTAAATTTATTATAATAATTAGCGCACTTAGGTTCTTAAAAATTTATTTCATCCATCTGAAGTCTCGCGCGCTCTTCGATTCGCTCCACCATTTCCTTATAACGCCTAGATCCTGGGCTAGAAGGTTCCCATTCATTCCACGCCCTGTCGATTGTAGCGTGATCGGGGGGTAAATTCATCTCACCATCTATATCCGTATCAGAAACTATAAAAGATTCGAGATCACTGCCATCATCTTCGGATTCGTCGTGTATTTCAGAATCGTCATCTTCTATATCAACCTCTTCGAGTAATACGTACATGTCATCTTTTACATGACTGAAAACTGAGTCACATGACTCATGGTGTTCGAGTATACTATCTCCACGTAACAAATTCTCTTCTTCATCCAAAATATATACGGTAGCATTTTTATACACGAGTGAAGACTCTGAATAATACTTTACTATCAAATAATCTTCGCGATTCTCTGCTACGTTTGCGTACAGTTCATCTTCTACATCGTCAATAACAACCAAAATTTTAATTAAATCTCCAGGCCGGATTTCAGAAAATACAATCATATCTAAAGATTTCTGACAAAAAATATTAACAGCTATTAACACACGATGGGGGTTGAAATTCTTTCGAAAGCGGACTGTAAATACTGCGATCACGCTGAAAACATGTGCAAAAATCTAAATCTTGAATACATGAGGTCATACGTTGATAAAGCCACACTAAAAGAAAGATGTGGCTCTTCTGTATCTACGTATCCACAAGTTTTTGTTAACAGTTCTCACGTAGGAGACTATTTCGCTTTCGAAGAATTCATAGAAGAAGCCGAACCAATACTCTTACCGACCATGAATAGATTCACTGTATTTCCTATAGAACATGAAAACCTATGGTCTTTGTACAAAAAGGCACAAATGTCTAACTGGACTGCTGAAGAAGTGGACGTATCCGCTGACATGGAAGATTGGAAATCGCTGAGCGAAAATGAACGACATTTTATTAAATACATTTTAGCTTTTTTTGCGGGGTCGGATGGTATTGTGTTTGAAAATTTAAATAATAATTTTGCTGATGAAGTTCAAAATGCGGAAGCTCGCTCCTTTTATGCGTATCAGGCACATAATGAAATGGTACACGGAGAAACATATAGTAAACTTATTGATAAATACATACGAGATGCTTCTGAAAAGAAAAAGTTATTCGAAGCTATCACGACGATACCCGCTATTAAAAACAAAGCGGATTGGGCTATGAAATGGTTTGATAACTCGAGACCATTTTCAGAACGTCTCCTGGCGTTCGCGTGTGTTGAAGGTATATTCTTTTCCGGTAGTTTCTGTGCTATATTTTGGTTAAAAAAGCGTGGATTGTTACCCGGTTTATGTTTCAGTAATGAACTTATTAGTAGGGACGAGGGTTTGCATCTAGAGTTCGCGATTGAGTTATTTAAGATGCTAAAGAATAAACCTAATCATGATATCGTTTACGATATAGTGCGTGAAGCTGTAGAAATAGAAAAATCTTTCATAATCGAAGCTTTGCCATGCAGTTTAATTGGTATGAATTCCGATAAGATGTCAAACTATATTGAATACGTATCTGATCGTTTATTAAAGCAAGCGGGGTTCAATAAAATCTGGAATACTCAAAATCCCTTTGATTTTATGGAAAATATTTCCCTTGATGGTAAGACTAATTTTTTTGAAAAACGTGTAGGTGATTACGGTAAGATCGATGAAACTACCGAACTCGCTTTCGACGAAGATTTTTAAGGAGTAATGGTCACCGTGCTACCGTTGGAGCAGTTGCAAGATACAGCTCCTTTACCGGAAGAACCGTTCTTGAGAGCCATGGGTAAATCCATAGACTCATTAATATCCATAGAAGAAAACGAAGCACCACTGTCGCTGAATCCGACGATATCATCGAATTTACCGGGAGTAGGGGTAGGCATATCAGCCATCCTGGGGGCAGGCGCCTTTTTCATCATAGAAGGCTTCCTAGGGGAAGGACCCATCATCATAGTAGAAGGCTTCCTAGGGGAAGGACCCATCATCATAGTAGAAGGCTTCCTAGGAGGGCCTCCCATCATCTCGGGAGGAGGACCTCCCATCATCTCGGGAGGAGGACCTCCCTCGCTGAGTTCAAAATCGTTAATGTCAATGTCCTCGACGGGAACCTTGTCGAAGTCAACATCAGCTAACTTCTTCTTAGGCATAGTGGGAGGCTTAGCCGAGGGCGCCATCTCACCTGTCATAACCTCGTAACCCTCGACACGGATGTTCATGAGACCCCATGTAAGAAGCATGTATACGGCGGTATGAAGAGCGAGTCCTCCGGTAGAAGGACAACCGGTGGGGCTGGATACCCACTTACCTACGACAGATCGCATAACCCTAAATGTACTGGGGTTCGCGATTATAAAAAATAATAAGGCGGCCATGATGGAAATGAGAAACTTCTTCTCCTGTTTCTTACCATCGCACCCGCACCCGCAATCTTTGAATAGTCCTCCCATTTTGTATGTTTAAAATATACGAAGAAAAAAATGTGAAGAATCAATCTTACAAAAAGGTACTTAAAGTTTCATCACGTGTATGATATATAATAAGTATCATGTCCACCAACATTCAGCGTTACGAACAATTTGATCCCTCCTCCGTTATTCTTTCCAAGATGAAGAAGAATAAGAACGGCGGTAAAACCGTATACATTAACGCGCCAGAAAACAAGAAACTTTACCTTCAACTCCCCTTCATGCGCTCCCCATTTGGCCTGAGCGCTTTCACCGACGAGGCCACCAATCGAACTTCGTATTCTCTTGATCTCTCTTTCGATAAGGATAATGAAGATGCATGCGCACTCATGGAGAAGCTTACCGAGCTCGACAACAAGATCATCGCGACGGTCGCTGAAAACTCTAAGGAGTGGCTTGGAAAGCCCTACAATATCGAGGTCATCAAGGAGGCTCTATACAAACCGCTTGTGCGTCCCGGTAAGGATGACTACCCATCTACTCTCAAGCTCAAGCTCATGACCAAGCCTTCCGGCGAGTTTTTGGCTGAGGCTTATGACATGTCTCGCCAACCTCTCGCGATCGATAGTATTGAGAAGGGTCAGCGTTGTATGTGTATCGTTGATTTCAATCAGATCTGGTTTATAGATAACAAGTTTGGTGTGAGCGTCCGTCTCTCACAGACCCTTTGCGAGCAATCCCAGAAGCTTCCCTCTTTCGCTTTCCAAGGTGTCGAGACCGTGGCCCCACCTGAGAGTGAGGAGGAAGAGTGCGAGATCGATGAAGAGTAAATAGCATTTAATTTTTTTAATATAAATTCAGTTTTGATATGAAGTTACCCTTCCTATGAAAATAATATTAGTTTATAACAGGTCATGAATAGGGAAATTCAAGAAGCTATTAAAAAAACTTCCTGTCAACCAAATAAAATTTTTAAACGCGTGAAAAAAATAGGTCAAGGTCAATATGGATCCGTGTATGAAGCGTGCTTAAATGATGAATGCTCAAAAAAGGTTGCGTATAAAACATCCAACAGCAACTTGAGTGGCGAACGAAATTTAGCTAAATATTTCAGAAAACTTTCACCGAGTGGTATTAAAATATACGGTTATGGAAAATGTTTAAAAAATATCAAACCCGAGTTACCGAAGGGTAAGTATTTAACTACCCGATCCGCACCAACCTCGTCCAAAGGTGCAAAATCCAGTTCAAAAGCCAAAACGGGTGTAAAAAAAGGTACAACGCAGGTTCCAGTGAAGGTTATTGATCATTTATATTTAGAATTACTCGAAGGACAATCATTGGATAAATATTTACCAAAACGTAGATTTGATGTTGGGTATGGTTCTAATCTTAAAAAAATAGTAATTCAAGTTTTGACAATATTACGCGCCGTTCACTCCAAATCTAAGTCATTCAGACACAATGATCTCCATCTGGGTAATATTTATATAACCAAAAAAGGTGAAATAAAAATAATCGATTACGGGTTATCAACGGTAAACGGGATACGTAATCCAGAAATTAATAAAGCCCCGAATGAAACGTTTAGATCCATGTACGGTATATACAGAGGAAACCATTACATGTACGACGCCCACTTTTTCTTAAACGCTTTATATAGTGCATCGGCACTCACTACACCAGGATTTAAAAGGTTTGCCGAAGATGTTCTCGGTCCTCAATATTTGGGAATGGGTGGAGGGCCGGGTTCTATGATACATCTTCATAGATTAAAGGAGGTTCCTGTGTCGTCGAGGGTGCACAACGTAAACTTATCATACGAAAAACTTTTTACACACCCGTATATTTCGGGGAGGTCTAACACTATCAAAATAATGAATTCCGTTAAAAAAAATGTTAAACCTACTTCAATATTCTCACCCAAACCTGCCAGTACCCAAACCATGTCAACAAGCAACGCGGCACAAATTTTAGCGAGGGCGCAACAGCAAAAAACTGGTAGTAAAAAACCACCTACAGCGAGACGTCCGGCCGCGCGTAGTCAAAGAAAATAACATTTTAAAGGAATAAATATATACATTCGTATATGGACATTAAAAAAGAACTTAACGCTCGTCTTGATTTGGGTCTAGTGAGATATGGTCACGGTGTCCGAGTCGACGACGACACAACAACGTGGGGAACACCAAAGAACTCGTGGATGGAAATGGCAAAAGAAGAACTTCTAGACGCTATTATTTATGTTGTAGCGGATTATATAAGAACGTGTGGAGATCGTGGTGAGAACGATGATAACGAACTCATCATGAAATACGCGATCGATCTCAAACTCATAAAAAGTGAAAAACACCGTTTAGTTCTATGGAATCTCGGGTATCTCCTGGGTGGGGATTTGCTCTAGTGTTTGTGTACATGTATTAAATGTGGTAATACACATCATAGCAATTGAAAATTGGTAAATAGCTTGTTCCCACATTCGAAGAACACAAAATGGTACTATCATGAGCCCCGCACACGTACCATGAAAAATTACAACTACCATCGACGCTTGGTGTTCGGTGTGTAAAGCGCCCGTCGTAGATACTATCAATGTGAAATTGATAATATCTATTATTCTCTTGAAAAGAGCCAAATTTATACCAGATGCAATCACAAATATATACGCTAGAGCACGTGCAACGGGGTGATATTCTAGTAATAATCTGAAACGCGGTCGTGGTTGTATAATTTCAGGAGGTGGTTCTGGAGGCTCCGGTGATGGAACCTCTTGGTTAAATGCTATCGCCACCGAACCATCCGGATATTCAACGACCGCATGACGCGCATCATTCATATCTTTATATGGCCTCTACTTTTTATATACATAATGTGATGTAGCAATAGCTGCTAATATGATAAATATAACATATATTTCATCATGCTTTAAATCACTCTTTATAGCCCACCTCACCGTGAACATATTAGCAAAAAATATCGCGAATCCTCTTACAAGGGCTTCGTACTTCACGTTCATTTATAATATGAACATAAAAAAAATATTTATATATCATAAATGAACGATAAGCTAGTATTTGCTTCGCTGATAATTCTCATTATCATCATTCTTTGGAATATCACGAGACCTCAGGGTGGTTCCCCAGCTGCCAAGGCTTCTGGTGACAAGTGGACTGTTTACGGCACCATGGGTTGTGGATGGACTCGTAAGCAGATTGATTACATGAAGAAGAAGAACAAACCATACACCTTCGTCGATTGCAGCAAAGGTGGCTGTGACGGGATCGACGGCTATCCCACTATGATGAGTTCAACTGGTGAAAAGGTTGTAGGGTTCCGTGAGGTTTAGATACCCCGGATTACCGAAAGAGAAATAGAAAGAAGTAAGGCGTCAGTGAACGTATTAATCTTCTTGAGAACGGTGATATGCTTTATCAGGGAATTGTTCCAAGTGTACCTGAGAATAAACGTGGAGATGAGAATTACGAGTACAAAAAGAAGAATTTCGGTGACCGCATCGAGAGGTTTGCGAGAGTTAATAAGTTCCTTAATCATTTATTAAGTGTGTATATTTTTTTTCCTAGCTTATATTAATGGTGAAGAATCCGCCCGCCAGTGGTTCTGAACATATTTTTACAACCAGAAAATGGGGAGGTCCTGTGGGTAAAAATAATAACAACTGCTATGCGTATGCAGTTCACGATTTTCAAAAATACAGAAATTGGAAAAGTCAGCCTGGTGAACGCGCGAGTATGAACAGTAGAAATTCGTATCACGGGTGCGGAAAATTACCCAAAAAGGTTCTTTCTGATAACCCTAAAAAGGTTTATAAATCGACGGCTGGGGAAAAGTGTAAACCTTCGTATTATAAAATTATGCTATTCGTGGCGAAGTGTAAAAAGAGAAATACATTGTGTCACGGTGATTTCCATTTTTATAAACAGCATAGTAAGACTGAATATAAAATCAAGGCGGGGGATACTCCTGAGAGTGTGGCGAGGTTCTTTAAAGTACCTGTATCTCGTATTAAACGAGCTACAACTACCATGAAACCCGGTAAAGTCATCACGTTTAAAGCCGAATTTTTCAGTCATAAACGGGGGTGGGCTACCGGCCCTTTAATAACGGGTGCTACTGGGAAACTTATAAGGGATCCTAGACGAACAAGTCGTAAATACGACTCTATAAACTATAATAAGTATTGTGGATCATTCTGTGTTAAGAACCGAGGGATCAAGGTCGGACATACTCACTCCAAAGTCACGAAGTAAACTTTCCATATCTATCAAATTTTCAACATCAAAAAATACGTCTAGCACATCAAATAAATATTGATCACCAACTTCTACTGTATTCGAAGTTTCATTTAATGTATTATGTACTGTTACCTGTACTTTAAAGTTTTCCCCGTCGAATATTTTTCTACATACGGGACATGTTTGTTTTCCCCTATTTTTCCAATCCTCTATGCAGTGAGAGTGAAAAAGATGACCACACCTGAGAGGTGTGTTGGCTCTCGATTCTCTCACTGGATTAAGGCAGATAGCACATGTTGTCATTCGTAAAACTACGTCAGACTTTTATTTTTAAAATTTTACTCAATAAATTTTCGATAAATTCATAGTAGAATCACATAAACTGCAAGGAGCGGGTTGCGTCTGTACCTCCTTGTTAAGTTCGGGACCCTTCGATTGGAGGAGTTGGCGATACGAGTAATTATCTTCGGGCTTGATTCCATTTTTCTGCATGATATAGGAATCATACAGTTTAGACGAGTTTGCGACAGTGAAGCATCTTCCATCGGCCATACCGAGTCGTTGAGACATTTATATTACAATTAGAAATTAATTTGCCTATTGCTCGCTGTATTTATCCACGAGTTAAATTTTAGCTCTCTCACCATCGTGATAGTTTTCTCGATGTCGTACCCTGAAAAAATATTAAACGTATCTTCTGAAGGTGTCTTAGATACAAGGATACTTTTACATTCGGATATATGTTGATTTATGATGTTATACCCAAATGCAATCTCTTTGAGAGTCTCTGCCCCTGTGATGATGATTTTCCCGGTACTAAAAATACTAGCGGTAATCTGCTTCATATCCTCTGCAGGCTTGAATTTTACCTTTACAGCCGAATACCTGTCGGGTTCGAAAGAAACACTGAATACATCGGAATATTTCTCAAAATGATCCGTGGTTTTCATAAGGTTTATATTATAGTTGATACTGAAGTTAGAGTTGATCATGACAACGCGAAAAGAATCGAGTGGAGGGATAATATCGTCATCGAACGTCTTCAATATATACACAAGACTTTCAATGACATGTTTACAGTTAAGTAGGTCGTTACATCCCGCAACCTGGATACTCCCATTTGGAAATATTTTTATAGATTTTACACTGTAACAGTCTTCATATGTGAGTGTAATTTGGTTATAAAACGTTGTCGGTTTTAAAGACCAAATAATAGGCTTATTATCCACAGTGTTTCTGTGTAACCTGATCGGAGATTTTTCAAAAATGTCACGGATCTTTTTGATATTTAAAGATTTCGAAAACGACGAAACCATGGTGATAGTCGTGAGCTTCACCCATGACGGTTTGAAATCATCGTTAAACTTCTTTCGAAAGTCATCTAACGTAAGAAGATACGAGAACGTATTATTGACGATTGATGAATACATCTTGCTTACAATTTTGTGAAACTCGCTTCGACTTAGGTTAAAAAAATAAATTCAGATGTAGTAAGATGAGATGCGCGTGGTGTAAGAAAAAATCGAGTGTACCCATACATTGTAAATATTGTGACGGAGAATTTTGTACCAGTTGTTATAATTTAGAAAAACATCAATGCATGGGGCTTCAACTTAAAAAAGAAGAAGATTTAAAGAATTTAGAGAAAAAACTTGAATATAAACCAGAAAAGAAATATGCCTTCCTTCATTAAGGAAGCTCGTGTATTTAAAGATGATGAAACTGGAAACTCTAAAATAGAACTTAAATATATGAAATATATAGATGGAGAAGGGTACGTGACACATTGCGCACTTTTTGAAGCAGAACCTGTCGGAAAATGGGAATACTATGTATCTAAAAGCGTTTCTAAAAGATACGAAGAATTCTTACTCGAACGTGTAGACAAAACTATCGAAGTCGTGAGAGAAATGAATTTGATAGAGTTGGAAAATGTCCTATGCGAAAACCACGACATTAACTCAATTATACGTATTATGAACAGTATTAAGGTATTAGATAACACCTTTTATCCGCCATACATAAATAAGAGTAAACGCTGGCAAAGAAATTTTGTTCGAGCTATATGTGAAAGTACATTACCGTACATGATATCACGTTGCTTGAATCAGACCAAACTAGAAGCATTGTTTAACGTCTTAAAACAAATAGAAGAAGAATTATAAACACAAGAATTGTAATTTTGAGGTAATATCCAGATAAGTTTATACGAGATTTACTGGGTGCCTGCTCGGGGGTCGCGATGTATCCGAGTTCACTTTCTTCCTTTCCTGGGAACAACGGTCTAGATAGCACCGATGGACTTTTTATATCCTTACAGGTTTCTACAGCACTCCACCCTGATGTAGAAGCCTGTCCACAAGTCGACTTAGATTTTGGCATAGACGGATCCCTGTGATTCAAATATTCACGGTTTTCGCCAATCGCACCAGGCATAGAGAAATCGTCCATGGTGGCGAATGGATTGATATCGTCCATGGTATTGTTGACGTCGAGCATATACTTACTCATTTATATTAAGCAGATATATATTTTTTGTGACACATCTTTTTACCATGTTCCACCCACATTTTATCAAGATCAACGTTCAACATATGAGCCAATTGAAACAAGTAACTAAAAACATCACCCATTTCCATCATTATATCAGTACCCCGCTCTTTCTTGATATTCGTCTTTTTAAACGTTCTCTTGTACTGTCTGATAGCTGAAGCCAATTCACCAACTTCTTCGGTTAAGAGTAACCATACAGTGTTTATCTCAGCGCGATCCCACCCCTTGGATTTACATATCTTTTCTGTTTCGGATTTATAATAGTTTAGTGACATTACTCTTATGAATACATATCCACAAATCTTTATATACCAATCTTATCATTCTTTTCTATCTTGAGACCAAACGTACTCGTGTTAGCGGGAAGAGATGGTGGAAGTGCGGCTGTATCTATATCTCGCATGTATCCCATAAACTGAGACACTCCAGATTGAATCTGTGACAGAGCAGTTTTAACGACAAGATCATTCATAAACTTTACCTGTTCGTTTATCTTGGTATGATGATTACCAGAGTTGTTAATGAAAACAACTCTCATGATGCTATAAAGGTCAGAGTTGTTCTGATAATCTATCGCAACACCCGTATCGTCCTTGAATTTCTGACGGATACCACGCTGAAGAATGTTCATGTTAAACTCTGAAAAAAACAATGTGTTCAGGGGAGTCTGTGTCTGTTGTATAGAATTTAAATTAAGCCTTTCACACATTTAATATAGTCCAGGAAAAAAACTCTGTGTAAATATTAAATGTTAAACATCGCTGATTTTGACGAAGCCTACGACACAAAACCTTGCAATCAAGAAAAACCCGTATGCAAGGCTCCCGATTGTTTCATCGGGTCTTACCCTCCAGTATCTAAGCCAGGCGTTGAAGGCCCTTTCCATGTAAACACTTCCTTTCTTTCCCCCAATAGGTACATGGAAACCGTTGGAACTGTAACTGTTCGAAGCGAGGACTTCAAGTGTTAATTAAAAAATAAATTTCTAATACCATTAGTATGCGAGTTATTAAACGGTCCGGTCGTGTTGAAGACGTAAAATTTGACAAGGTCACCAACAGGATTTCCAAACTAACACGCGATCCCTATGATATTTCCGGAGGTGTAGACGCTTCCATGATTGCTCAGCAAGTTTTTTCGTCTATGTACGATAACATAACCACCCACGAAATAGACACACTGTCTGCTGAAATATGTGTCGGTATGATCACAAGTGATCCAGATTATGAAATATTAGCCACTCGCATTATAGCCAGTAACATACAAAAAATAGCCCCAAATAATTTCCATATCGCGATGAAAAAATTGCATAAATGGGATATAGTAACAGAAGAAGTAGTAGAAGTCGCACAACAAGTAAAAGATCACGTTATCACAAACAGAGACTTTGATTTTGGTTATTTCGGATTAAAAACGCTCGAAAAGAGCTACCTCCAGAAATGCGAAGGAAAACTTATGGAGACTCCTCAATATCTATTCATGCGTGTATCCATAGGTATTCACGGTAAAGACATTCCATCTGTACTTGATACGTACGATAAAATGTCACAAGGATTTTTCATTCATGCCACACCAACACTTTTTAACGCTGGTACACCCCGTCCACAAATGTCTTCCTGTTTCTTAATTGCAAATAAAGAAGACTCTATTGATGGTATCTATGGTACTCTAACTGAGTGTGCCCAAATCTCAAAATGGGCCGGGGGTATCGGTATGCATATTCACGATATTCGCGCAAACAAGTCTCATATTCGGGGTACAAATGGTCAATCCGATGGAATTATACCGATGCTCAGAGTATTCAACGCTACAGCACGATATGTCAACCAGGCGGGGCGTAGAAAGGGATCTATTGCTGCATACCTGGAACCGTGGCACGCTGATATCATGGAGTTCTTAGAGCTACGCCTCAACCAAGGTGACGAGGAAGCTCGATGCCGCGATTTATTCACCGCAATGTGGATACCTGATCTTTTCATGAAACGAGTTGAACAGGGAGGTACCTGGTCTCTTTTTTGCCCAGACAAGGCCAAGGGACTCTCTGATGTATACGGTGAAGAATTTGAAAAGCTTTACGTTAAATACGAAGAAGAAGGCCTCGCTAACGACACTGTCCCCGCCGCAGAAGTATGGAAAGCTATTATTAAAAGTCAAACAGAGACTGGAACCCCATACATGCTCTTCAAGGATGCATGCAATAGCAAATCAAATCAAAAGAACTTAGGGGTTATTAAGAGTTCTAATCTATGTACCGAAATTATCGAATACACTAATAAGGATGAGACATCGGTTTGTAACCTGGCATCTATTGCACTACCTAAATATGTAGATAAGGAGTCAAAAACCTTTGATTACGCCATGCTTCATGCAGTGACGAAAACGGTCACAAAGAATTTAAACCGCGTGATTGATCGTAATTTCTACCCAGTAGAAACAGCGCGCGTGTCCAATATGAAACATAGACCCATCGGTCTCGGGGTTCAAGGTCTCGCCGACGTTTTTATCATGTGCGGTTTCCCGTTTGACTGTGAAGAATCTAGAATGATGAATGCTCATATTTTCGAGACTATGTACCACGCATCTTTAGAGGCTTCATCCGAATTAGCGGAAATCGATGGATCGTACGAAAGTTTCGAAGGAAGCCCCGCGTCTCAAGGTATATTACAACAGGATATGTGGGAAGGTGATACCAAATTCAGCGGTCTGTACGACTGGGACGCAATGCGTGAACGTGTAAAGACAAAGGGACTTCGTAATTCTCTTTTGATGGCACCTATGCCTACCGCATCTACAGCACAGATTTTGGGTAACAATGAGTGTTTTGAACCTTATACGACAAATATTTATCTTCGCCGCACTCTCGCCGGTGAGTTCGTCGTCGTTAACAAACATCTAGTTGATGATCTTAAAAAAATCGGTCTTTGGTCAAAAGATATGAAAGATTTAATGGTCAAAGCAGGTGGTTCTATACAAACTATCACAGATATCCCCGACAATATTAAAAACCTCTATAAGACTGTCTGGGAGATTTCTCAGAAGTGTATCATCGATATGGCAGCTGACCGCGGACGCTTCATCGACCAGAGTCAGTCGATGAATCTGTTCATGGAGTCCCCCACGCTTTCAAAAATGTCATCCATGCACATGTACGCGTGGAAAGCTGGTCTGAAAACCGGTATGTACTATTTACGAAGTAAAGCAAAAGCTCGACCAATCCAATTTAGTTTAGAAGCTGAATGTACATCGTGTTCGGCTTAAAGGTAACAGTTCATTTAAAATTAAATGGCAAAATTTCACACGCTGTTAGATAATTTAGAAATACTAAGTTATGACGGTCGTAAGATATGTTTGAGTAACAAAGATGGAAAGAATGTAAGAATTCAAACTCCACGCATGTACATGCCATTCGGTATTTCTGGATTCCAACCTCAAGTCGGAGCCACTAAATGGAATCTCGACTTTTCTATGAAGGGATACGACGAAGAAGGAAATTACGTTAAAAATTTTTATGAAACTTTACAAGAAGTGGAAAAACGAATCATCGAAGCTGTAAGTTTACAAAGTGTTGATATATTCGGTAAACACATGAGTGTAGACGAACTTTCACCCATGTTTAACTCTAACATAAAGCACTCTCCTGATAGAGAACCCAAATTCAGGATTCGAGTAGATACTACGGCTGATGGAGATATAAAGGCGGGAATTTTCGATAGTGAAAAGAAAAGTATAAATTCTAAAGTGGAAAACAAACTGTATTCAAGAAATTCTGGTGTAGCTATCACAGAGATGAATAGCGTCTATTTCTTGAACAGGAAGTTCGGTGTGACGTGGAAATTGCACCAACTTGTGGTACATGAACCACAACAACTAAAGGGATTTCAATTTATTTTGTAGAGTATTCCTCTGATATTAAAAAATGATAAATCATCTGCGCCTCTCTCAACAGTTTACCTTTCACCACGGTGAAACTGTTGGGATCTATGTTTAATTTTATCTTAGCTATGCGAACCGACGTGTCCCACTTAGAAAGGGTCATTCTTGTAATACCTTTACATTTTTTTGATGAGGGTCTTGTACTTCTTGGTACCCTTCTTGGGGGCGAGCTTAAAGTCACCCTTCTTGGCGGCCTTGAAAACCTTAACCATAGCCTTGGCGCCCTCCTCCTTCATACGCTTCTTGGCGGCCGCGACAGCAGCCTTGCTCTTGATGCTACCATACTTATCCTGAACGAGATCACCCTTCACAAGACCTCCTGGTGTGTGTTTGGCGGTACCGTGAAATACCTCCGCGCGAGAACCTTCTGTTACCGTATACATTTATATTAAGCGCGGAAAATTTTTCGGATGGCATCCATAGTTTTTTCCTGTCTGATTGGAATTTGATTTTCGATACGTTTATCGTTTAAAACATCTGCACACAAAATAGACTTGTGGCCCTGGAGAGACATCATAGCCAATTCAACACTTCTGGCGATAGGTGTATCTTTGTACACCATTTTTTTCACAAAAACGTCGTTCTTTTGGCCGGATCTATGACACCTACCGATAGCTTGAAGTTCTGTAGCTGGGTTCCATGAAGGTGCCATTATATAAACACGGGTCGCGCATTGAATATTCAAACCAACACCACCACATTTAATCTGTGTCACCATGACACTATTGTCTGGGGCATTTCCAAATAATTCAATCTGTCTTTGTCTTTCGTCTTTTTCAACGTTACCATCTATCCTGAAAGTAGGGCACGCCAACTGTCTTTCGATGTAATCGAGTTCACCTTTGAAAGTACAGAATATCACAGCTTTCTCTGTGGGATGGGAAGCGAGTTCCTGGAACAATCGACTCATTTTATGAGTAGAATGTTTCCATATTTCAGGTATCTGTTCGTTAGATTTAGCCACACCATCAAAATAAAGTTGAGGCCACCGCATGATTTGTCGCATACGTAACAAACACTCGAGCATATACATATTACGTCTGTGGAGCGAAACACTTTCTCTCATGACTTGTGTGATGGAATCTTGAGCTTCCATGAAAGCGTATTCATATAAAGCCCTTTCTTCTTCGTACATATCCAATTCCACATTTTCAAAATGACAAAACGGTAAAGAAATGTATCCATCAGCTTTGGTTCTTCGAAGAATGTATATGTCCTTTATCTTGTCGTGCATAGCTTGAACAGTGTTCTTTGAAAATCCAATAAATTCACACAAAGACACAAAATCTTCCATGGTGTTAAACACTGGAGTACCAGTTACAATCCAACGAATGGAAGATTTCAGTGTGTTAATTTTTTTAAACGTTCGTGTTTTTCTGTTGCGTATCTCGTGTGCCTCATCCAATACGACTCTGTCCCAAGAGATCGAATGAAGCGTGGACGTCTTGCTGCACACAGTTGGATAAGATGTCACGACGATATCATAAAGGGAAATACCGTTCGTATCACCCATTTTAGTTTTTCCGTCGTACATGAGAACGTCGAGTCCGGGTGCGAACTTGTTTATCTCACTTTTCCATTGCGGAACGAGCGTTTTTGGAACGACGATGAGGGTATGTTTTTTTGGATTTTTTAGTATAGTAGCGATAATCTGGATAGTTTTTCCCAACCCCATTTCATCGCATAAAAACCCACCCTTAGGGCCGTTCAATTGATTTTCCATTTGATTCATCCACTTTACACCATCTTCTTGGTGAGGGCTGTAAAGTGATGTGTGTAATTCATACTTGGACATGTTGATAGAAAATGTTAATTCATTTTCGACTTAGGTTCTTTATTTTATTCGCTACGATACCCGTCTTCGGGATCGGACGCTATTTCACACACGTGTACCTTTTCCTTCATCACCCTCTTTTTCCTCTCCTTCGGTTTTGGGAGTTCATCAATATGCTCTCTGAAATATAAAACTTTATCCCAAAATTCTCGCATTATAGGAAGATACGTTTTCCACCACTCACGATCACGGGGAACGTTAACCACGTCAAATTCTTCTGGCTTAGGCCAATTCGTGGCTGCAGGTTTGTACTGGATAAAATCTGCTGACTCCAAATCTAGAATCTCCATACAGAGTTGAAGCTGTGGCATATAATGTCCCGGAACTTCGCCGGGGATGATAGCTCGTTGAGGAGGGCACTTAATCTCGACAAGTTTACCAGACTCCGATACACCGTCGGGACTACCACCTAACCATTTTTGTACTGGGTGCTGAACGAGACCTAATTCATGAACAACTTCCCCGTGACGTTGTTCATATAAAATGCGCGCTTCATCTTCATATAGTTCACCGTGACGCGTCGCCGCATTTCCAGTAAACTTCTCCCCCAATCCACACTTCTTTAAGAGTAAGCCATCCGGGGTTTCGTATGGATTCTTACCGATCGCTGTAGCTGCGTCACTAGCGGTTAGCATGCCTTGTCTGAGATCTAACCACGCCTCCGACTTTTGCGGTGCATATTCTGCCTCGATCAACGCTTTCACATTCGGGTGCATTAGTTGTTTTACTCTCCAATTGTTTAAGCGTCAAACGAATATGTTTTTGAGAATATACATCCTGCTTTTTCTTTTTGTCGTTCTTAGTTACTCGTTTTTTTGGATTAAAATCAGACCCGTATTTCATTGTTGAAAACCGGGGTTTGTGTAAACTGACTTAGGTGAATAAAAAAAGGATTTCGCAGCCAGCTGCTCTGCCTGCTTTTTGTTTTTAGCATATCCTTTCCCGATACAGACACCGTCCACGATGACATCTATATAAAATACCCCATTACCATGATGACCCACGACATAATTTGGTAAGGATAACCCATTTGTTTGACAATATCTCATCAAGTGATCTTTATAGTTATCATCTATCATTATAGAGTTCATGTTAACATATTGAGGGTTGTTGTATATTCTCAATATGAATTCGCGGGCGTGAATGAGGCCTAGATCCATGTATATAGCGCCCACGAGAGCCTCGAACGCATCTTCTAGAATCTTAGGATTTTTATTCCATTCATTGCGCATACCCTTTTCGTCCATGATAATCCAATTATTCAAACCTAATTTTGATGCGATAAAAGCGAGAGTTTCCCCCCTTACGAGTTTAGTTCGAGCTTTAGTTAAAAAGCCTTCTTGACGATTTTCGTATTTATCGTATAAGAATTTAGTGATGACAAATCCGAGAACGGAGTCACCAATAAATTCCAAAGTTTCAAAAGAACCTGATAAATCTTCATTTTCTTTCAACGCTGATTTGTGTGTAAATGCTTTTTGGTACAAATCTATATTAGATATTTTTGTACCAACAAGGTGTTCGACGGAATCCTTATCGATGATCATTTATATTCTATTGTATTCTTTTTTTTAAGCCTTTGCAGGTTCAACCTTGGTGTAATGAGGGCTGAGGTACTTCTGAAGGTTGAGGAAAGTTACCTGAACGTCGGCGGGGGGAGCGAGAAGATCCTTGAGCTTCTGATCCAGGATGAGAACTCGGCCGTTGTCGGGGTGCTTAAGACCGTTCTCCTTAACGTAAGTGTTAATAGCACGAGTTACGGTACTGCGAGAAACGAGCTGGCCGTCGGGGAGACCGAGGAAATCACGGAGCTTATCAGAAACCTTCTGCTCACGGTTGAAACCGTTATTCTTAGCGCGGTTAGAAGACTTCTCACCAGTGGGATCGTCAAGCTTAGCCTTGATCTTACGAACGATCTTAGTGAGAGACTTGATGTCAGAGCGAAGGGCGGCAATCTCAGCGAGGCAAGAATCACGAGTGCAAGTGGGGTCAGTAGACATTATACATTACATACTCGTCACATCTTTAATTACCTTCAAAAGGATACACAGGATGTACATAATTTTATTTTGTCTTTATATATTAATGGACGAGAAGAGTTATCCAATATCTACCATAAATACGTTTATGGAAGAGAACTTATTTTTCAAGGATGCTAAACTTAAGAAATATTTTATGAGAAATGAAAAACGGGATTTAGGAAAATTCAGGAATCGTTTACATAGCAACTTTAAGTCTAAGACGTTTGAAAAACAAATTTACGTGTTGATAACCGACAATATACGAGACATAATATTGGATACTATAGGTGAAATTTCAGAGACCATGAAAACCATGGGAGATCTGATTATTTCCGGCGGAGAAGCGTTCAATATGTACGTTGATTACAAGGATCGTATAATCACAAGTGATATTGACGCGAAGTTTGTACCCAGACTGCAACTTAACACAAAATATTTTGGAAGGTTGCAAGCGGTTAAACTGTTACTTTGGAATAAACTCGGTCAGATTGCGAAAAAACTAAATGCCAGAATTCACAAGAGGTTATCTTCTGTAAGTAACAACAAGATCTTCAAATATCTCGGTTTAGGCTTTAATAAAAAGGGACCTTTCGTTACCAGAAGATATATCTTAATCAAAAAGAAAAAGGGTAGTACCACGAATAAACCGAGTACAAGGGACGTTTTCATAGATGTTGAATTATTCGCGTTAGATTTAAACGTGCGATGTTTTTCCCCCGAAAAGGGTAAAATAGAAGATTTTATCGTGGGTGGTATTTTGGACATACCTTTTATGAGACCTAAGGAGTTTGGGTATGATGTTGCTAAAACAAAGCGCAGAGGTATCCAATACAGAAATCCTGTCACGAATAAGATAGTCAAAAATAAAAACGTATTCGTAGCGAGTAAAGAGTTTCTCATAGAGGATATCTATCTGATGCAAAAATTACGCTTACGACCAGAGAAAAAGGAAAAGGATAGAAAACGTCTCGTCAGGTTGGGTCGATTAATCGATAAAAGAGTAAAAAATTCCGATACTATGGATACCGTGTTTAAATTGGTACGGTCTAAGCTCGCTAAAGTTAAGACCAGCAGGAAACAATCCGGAACCGTCAGCATAAAACGTGCCATGAGCGTTAACCCGGATAAATATTCCAACTATACAACGGAACCATCTAAAGAGAGGTTATCGAAGCAAATAATACACGGAATGCGTGTGACTCCACAAAATAACAAGATAAACGGGTACGAAAAAACGTATGGAAATAAACAGTTTAATCTTAAAAATTATAAATGGAAACCTGCAACTAACAACGCGTATGTTAAAAATGAATTTACACACAGGCCAATTAACGCTCAAAAAATACCAACCAACTTAAATACGTCAGAAACATTATACGGATTTAAACCGAGACGCGACGGATGGGTACCAAAGCCATTACTCGAACGCGCATCAAAAATACCATATATAGGTTTAAAGAGATGACACGTTAAAGGTGTATAATGCTTTTTAATAAAATTACCAAGGCCGAAGATGGCTCCCGCCACGTACGAACTTTCACAGACGACAGGAAGCGTGTTTTCTTACAACTCGACGATGTAAAGATTGTTGAGACGCGCCCCGAATTTGTATTTGAACTCGCCGACCGCACCCAAGTAGATGCCATTCACGAGGAAAATATTAAAAACGCCATCGAAAACTCGGAGGAGTGGTTCGGTAGGTCCCTATCCGAGTCTACCCTCAAGCGAGCGTATCTTAAGGATGACGTCATCGGTGCAGAAATTCTCGAAAACGCCAAGGTATTCAGTGATGCCAAGGAGGTCGTTGAGTATGACAGTATCGTCGTCGATGATAAGCCTTGCTCCATCATCCTAGAATATTCCGGACTTTGGTTTGCCAAGAAGACATTTGGACCGTCATGGAACATTGTTCAGGTGAAGTTGGCCCCAGAACCAATCCCTGATCCAGAACCCGAGACTGAAACATTTGACGAAACTTATCCAGAAGACTACATGTTTAAGGATGAATAAAAAAATTTGTAGACATTATATAAAGAACTATGTTTAAGAAGATTTCTCCACGTACGATTTTATTAGTGCTTCTCGTAATTTTTATTGTCACATGTGCGTGTGGTACTACCATGGGTAAGAAATCTATGTACACTCGTCAGCGCGACTTCGCCCCCGTTGGTGGTGGCACTGGCCCCAGCCCCGGTCTCGCCGCGGCCCCCTCTTCCGCTTGTGAGATGAAGGCCGGTACCGGTCTCGCCTCTTCACTGTTACCCAAGGAGGTGGCTTCCCAGGAGGACTTTGGGCAGTTCGCGCCCGAGGATATTTTAGCCGGTCAGAATTTCCTTGAGCCCAGGAATCAGATCGGATTCCCGGAGAGTGTCGGTGGAGCCCTCCGCAACGCTAACCAGCAGGTGCGCGCCGAGCCCCCCAATCCCAAGGATCCCTTTGTTTGGAACAACTCTACCATCGTTCCCGATACCATGATGCGCCCCTTAGTATAAATAACTTAAAGGTAATCTCACACATTACAGTATAAAATGTCTAACACAGATGAACTCTCCCAAAGCGTCTCTAAACTGGTCGAATTGAACAGGCAGATTAAAGAAGCTCGTTCAGATATTAAAATTCTCGCGGATGCAGAAAAAGCACTTAAGTCGCAAATCAAAAAGTTGATGATTGATAACGGTCTCGACGTCATTAACCTCAAGAAGGGGAAAATCACGGTCAAAAAGAGTGTGAGAAAGGGTGGCTTGAACAAGAACTCAATCAAGGAAGGTCTTGGTGTTTTCTTTTCAGGAAACGAGCAACAAGCAGAAAGTGCCTTAAAGACTATCCTCGATAATATACCAACAAAGGAAACGTCCACTATCGCACTCACCGGTGTAAAGGAAACGAAATAAATGGTCTGGAATCAGTATGTTTACGAAGCTGCGACAGGAAACGAAGTTGATTATAGTGATGATGAATATGAAAATGATCAACTGGAACTAATGCACGTTGATGATTGGCGTGATTTTTATAGCTCAGAACTTGGGTATATGTGGGGAATTCTTCAGCAATACTTATACGATGCAAATTATCCAGGACACATCATGCGACATGCGACGTACGAGGATTTCGTCCGATTCTGCTATAGGTTTTCGGACGCCTAGTTAGATTTAAATGTTTTAATATAGTAAATGATACCTACACTCTCTTTACCTAAGATGCCCGCCGTAACTTCCCCCAAGGTTGCCGTACCCGCCGCTCTCTTCTTAGCTCTCAGCCCCGGTATGATTCTCAAGGCTGATGGTCGTAAGTTCTCCTTCAACAAGGTTGGCACTGACCGTGTTACCATCTTTTTCCACGCTCTCGTGTTCTTCTTGGTGTACTCCCTCGTCGCCAAGGCTATGGGTATCGTCCTCACCAGGAACGATCTTCTCGTTGCCACGACTCTCTTCATGGCTCTCAGCCCTGGTTTACTTCTTACCATCCCTCCCGGTAAGTTCATGTCCGGTAAGACCAGCCGCGCGGCTATCTTAACTCACACCGTCGTTTTCGCGGTCGTGTTCGCTCTTTTACGAAAGCAATTTCCTCAGTTCTATTAAGTGACTAGAGATGGAATATTTAGTTCTGGGCCCCGCATCAATGGGTATTTTTACCATGTTGGGCGCCTTAATTAATATAGAGGATGATTTGAAAAATATTAAGGAAATCTCTGGTTCATCAGCGGGTGCTATTTTAGGTGTATGCTTAGCATTAGAAATACCACTGTACGATGTACTCGACAAATTTTTAAAAGTAGATTTAGAAAAACATACCAAATACAATCTCAAATCGTTTATGAAAAATTACGGTTTAATAGATCTAGATCCTATAAGAGAAGTGTTAAAGGATGTTTTCGGTTGCGACCCAACATTTTCAGATCTGAAACGAAAATTGCATATATCGACATATTGTTTAAACAGGGGACGTACAGAGTATTTTTCATCAGATTCGCACCCTGACATGAAGGTCATCGATGCTGTATGTATGAGTATATCTATACCCATTCTAGCATCCAGCGTAAAGCTTAATGATATGATATACATGGACGGTGGTATAAAGGAGAGAGTGCCCATCACACCGTTTGAGGGTGAAGCCCCACACAAAATACTATGTTTAAAATTGAAGAGTCAGGATATATTCTTTGAGAAGATCGCGACGTTCAGCAAGTTCGTAGAGACGTTCATGTCTTCTTTGTTAAACATACGAGCAGATATAAACTTGGATAAAATAGGAAAAGTCGTAGAAGTAGACACAGAAGATTACGATTTGTTTTCGTTTAAGATGTCGTTTGATGATAAGTTACGTTTATTCCTTTTAGCTTTTAAATAAACATCTTGTTATATTTTTTTATCAGAATATAACAATATGGATGCGTGTGATCCAGGTACAGAATCCGGGAATATCAGGAGATTGATTAAATTACACACAGGTGAAACGGTAAAATTATCGAGAGCAAAGGTGTGCGAAATCATGAAAGCGGCGAAAGAAAATCGTTCTCCTTTACCCCCTCTCGGTCTCACGAGAGATAAAAAGTACCTATTAGACGCTAAATCCCCCCTCACACAGAGAGATTATGAGATACTGTTTAAGAGTACATCTAAAGCCACCGATATAAAAAGAATCGCGAAAAAGTCCGGTTTAACTCAACTCGACAAAACCATCAGCGACTTAAAAGGTGCTATAGGGCGTCGTCTCAGAAGCATGAACGTACGTGAACCCGTTTTATTACACGGAAGGGCTACAACCCAACGTGCGTCCTCCGATAATAAGTTTTACAATTTAGAAAATAACGTAAACACGACGAGGAATGCCAACAATAACAATAACAATAATGGTGAACGTGAAAACATAAATAGTGCGCGCGTCGCATCAGGGGCTGTGAAAGAAGCTACCGAAAGCGCTACGCGCGAAAATAATAATAACCGTAACCGTAACCGTAACCGTAACGGAAACCGTAACGGAAACCGTAACGGAAACCGGAAACCTAATGTAAACGTTGCTCCCCGTGCAAGCCAATCCACGGGTGATATCGCCAGAGATTTGGCGCGTTTACGTCACCAAAGGCGTTTACAATCGACTGGTGGAGGTGGTGGTGGTGGACGTATCGTCGCTAACGGTATGGGTGGTAGGCGCGTCGTCTCTAACGGTGGTGGTTCGTCATTTCTCCGAGGTGCGATGTCTACTAACAGAATAACCCGTAATACATCACAAAGTGAAGCGGTGGTTACACAGTTAGCCACCGAGCGTCGTGAGATGGCTCGTCGTATGAATTTAGCTCGCCAAGAAGCCGAGCGTTTAGCAAACAAGGCTGCGGAAAGTAAAAGCGCGAGCGCCAGAAATGAAGCAAGGTTAGCTAGGAATAGGTACGCGTCGTTACGAAAAAATATGAACGAGAAAGAGCGGGAAACTAAAGAACGACTTAATAAATTAGAAAACGAAAAGCGTAATACTGAGAGAAAACTCAGCAACGCTTCCGAAAAAATAAATAACATTTCCGCTGCTAAAAACAATGCTACATCAAAATTAAACGCCGCTACAAAAAAGAAAAACTTACTCGAAGTGAAGTATAAAGCTGCCCGGGAACAAATAAATGAAGAAAAGAAATTAGCTAACGAAGCTGTCCAGGCTGCGAAGACTGCACAGTTATCCAATAATCAAACCGCGATAAACGAGGCGAAGCGAGCCAAAGAAACGGCGAATGCAAAGGTTGCTGAACTCGAACAGCAATTTACCACGATGAAACAACAATTCAACACTTCTCAAAGAGAAGTCACGAATCTAAAACAACAAGCGACTAACGCTACAACAAAGTTAAACGCTGCGCAGACGGAGGTCACGAATATGAAGGAAAAGGCGAATAAAAAACGTAAAAATATGTTCGAGACTCTTCTCAATAACTTCAACGTTCCTATGAATAAACGTACGGAATATAAAAATAGATTTGAGCGAGGAAATCGTATAGGTGTGATAGCTAACGAACTCAAGGTTGAAGCCAAGAAAAAGAAAAACCTACTTGAAGGAAAATACAAGGCTGCACGTGAACAAATGAACACAAACGCAGCCAATCGTAAAAAATTACAAGAGAATCTCAACAAGAGTAAGCAAAATGTTAACATAAAAATCATAGCGGCAGCGAGAGAGGCTGGTAATCAGGCTCGTCGAGCAGCTGAAAATCAAGCGCAACAAAATATTAATCGAATCCAAAAGAATGCCGCGAATGAAAAGCGTACCTTAGAAAATAGCATAACAAACGCGAAACGGGAAGCAAATGAACTCCGAAATAGTACAAACGCTAAAATAGCAAACGCGAAACGGGAAGCTGAAGCGGCTGGTCGAGAAGCACAAAAAGCGAATAATACCGAAGAAATGAAAAAAGCTAATAACGCTAAGAGGAACGCTAACGCAAAGGTTGCCGCAATCGAGCAAGAAGCTAAGAACAAACGAAAGCGCATGCTCGAAAAACTTTTGAATCAATACAAGGTCACTAACAGACAGCCTTACATGAATAGATTTAATCAAGGAGAGCGTATAAGTGTGATAGCGGAAGAATTTAAAAAACAAGAAGCCAATAAAATTCAACAAAATAAGAATAACGCGTTACGGGAGCAGAGAGAAAAAAATGCCGAAAATACAAAACAAAGGGAAAAGGAGATCAGGTTACAAACACTCAAAACACTTAGGACAAAAGGTTATAAGGTTACTCACCCTAATAAAGGTGGGAACAGTGAACTTTTCACACAGTTTAACACTATAATCAAGAAAACTGAGACTAATGGTAACGTTTCATCTAACGATTTAAAAACTTTACAAACTTTAATAAATAATGCATATAACAAAAAGACTTCCAACGCACGTACAAAATTAAACGAGGCCCAAGCTAAAGCTAACGCTAACGCGCGAGCCGCGGAGCAACGTCTGGCGAACGAAAAAGCCAGTGCAGAAAAACGACTAACAAACCAGAAAGCCGCGGCTAATAAGGAAATGGCCACCAGAAGAATTCAAAATGCGTTCCGCGCCAAGCAAGCTGCCGCGAAAGCCGAAGCTAACGCTAAGGCCAAAGCTAACACAGAAGCCCGAGCCAAAGCTAACACAGAAGCCCGAGCCAAAGCTAACGCAGAAGCCAAGGCTGCCGCTAATAAAGCTGCAAAATTAGCGACATTATTAAATAGTTACAAAAACTTAACTAACGATGAAAAGGTGCGATTCACACGAAATGCTCAAACCAAAAACTTAATTAGTATTAAGAGAAGTGTCATCGAACTTGTTCGAAAAAAGGCGGGTAATAGAAAACAACAAGCTAATGCAGCTGCTGAGACCAAGGCTGTAGCAAACAGACAACGAGCATTTAATAATTTGTTAAAGAAATATCCCACCGCCACAAATGACAATAAAACTGAAGCGAGAGCCAGGTTCAATAAGCAAGCGAATATTTCGGCTTTAAAGGCATATTTAAACATTCGCACGAGAACCAGGAAAGAGGATGAGGAAAAGAAAAAGCTGGCGAACAAGGCTGAAGCCGATAAAAGGTCGAAAGCAAAAGAACTTGAAAACCTATTCTCCAAATATGACACAATCATGGGAAATAATTCTGGTTGGCCAATTAGTAAAAAATTAGTCCGACAACAGTATAAAAAGGGTAAATCGTTGGCTAATATCAAGGTTGAATTAAACGGCATGATTGAACGTAAAAAGAAAGAGCCGGTATACACGAACACGGGTTCACCGGGACCCCGGAAAAAGATGCAGATAAACCCTGTAGCTACCGTCCGTAATAATCCGTTATTTAACGTCAACCTCGAAAAGTTTGGAAGATTTAAATCATTGGTTAGCCCAAAACAATTAGCATTTATAAATCCAACGAAACGAAAGGGTATAGAAAGTCAATTAAACCAAGCGTTCAAGGAAAAAAGTCAAGAAAAATGGAATAAATCTGTGAAGGTATTAATCGAGGCACAGAAAGAAGATATAATATTAAGAAACGCTGCAGCCAAGAACAAGGTAAATAGTGCCTTAAAAGTAAGAAAAAATGTCATGTTACAAAATATAAAAAAACTAAATAAACCGGCACAGAACTCATTCGTGGGACGAATCCCGAAGGCGGATTCTGCAGGTCTGATTACGATACGCGAGGAAATAAACCAAGCTTTACGAAATAAACAGGTACAAAATAAACGTAAATTATTACCTAAGGCGAAATCAAGTAATAATATAAAACGGACATTAAATAAATTAAACATAAGTCAGGAATTTAGATCATCTCAATCCGCACTTGCGACGAGAGCACAAAAACTAATTAAACAACAGGACAAGAAAACTGCAAAAGTAAGAATTTACGTTGGGAGTAAATGGCAAAGGGAAATTAACAACGCGAAAACCAGAGAAGATCTTCGAATGATTGGTACAGAATTGTATGTTCGTGAGGATATAGTAAAACAACTTGACAAGCTTCCCGATGAAATTAAAAAATCTAAAAAACAAAAAATAAATGAATTACGTTCCTATATAGTACCGTATCTACAAAGTGCTCGATTATTTATACCTAAATTGGCTGAAATAACGGGTAATATCTCAAAAATGAGATAAAATCTGTAACCAAATTTAAAAATATTTTATAAACGAATAACTGGTTGTGTTCGTCTATAAAATACAGTTGTTACATTAGAAAGAGTATTTAGAATCGGGTGTAATCTAAGGGAGTTTTGTTACCTGGAATCATCATATAGGTTTCGACGGTCGAAGCAGGTTGCTCCCCTTCTTCGGACTCCGGGGGAGTCTCCTCGCCCGCAGTACCGTCAATATCAGATTGGTCTGTGTTCTGTAAGAACGCGACCGCCTTGTCCGCCGCGGATGGGGAGGGGGAGAGATCAGGCTCTTCTTCTTTCTTCCCTGTCAGCATCACTATCACGGCAATGAGTATGATCAAAGAAACAACTCCGACACCGATCTTTAAACCATGTTTCTGCATAAATGTTCGGCTATTATTATAACTCATTTGTTTACTATATAAAAATAAAAAAACCTAAGTGGAATTTTTTTAAAAAATTTGTAAGATGTTTTTTATAAAAGATTCTCCAATAACAAAAATGATTCTTAAACAAGATGTTTCAAATTTTTTTAAGAAATATCTTACCAATGAAATGTCGGACAAAGAAATCCAAACATGGTGTGAAGATAATGTAGGGGAGCTTGCCTACGTGTACTATAAATATTACGGCGCCGACCAATCGTGGGATGAGGCTGAAAAACTCATGTTTTTTGTAGAATCGACGTATGGTCGTGATGATCTGTGTAGTATTATAGAATCATTTATAGATTGTCAATAGTTAAAGAAAATAGTTATATAATGTATATGTCTACTTGTGTGTCGTGTACTGAAGATTTTAATAAGACAAATCATTTAAAAGTGACGTGCCCTTTTTGTGACTTTGATGCCTGCAAAACTTGTCTACAAACATACATTTTATCGACTAGTAAAGACCCTCACTGTATGAATTGTAGACATGAATTTAATCGAGAATTTGTAGATTCTTTTTGTACCAGAGCCTTCAGAAACAAGACGTATAAAACACATAGAGAGAATATCCTCTTTGAACGCGAACAAGCGCGTTTACCCGAGACGCAACCTTATGTAGAGAGAACTCTACAGATACGATCTTTAAGACGAAGCTATTCATGGCTCATGCAATTTCTAGAAACGGTGAAATCGTGTACTACTGATAATATCATAATTAGTTGTAGGCATTATCTCATAGAACTATTGCGTGAAATAATACATGATATAATTTTAGAAGCTAACGCGTTAAGTAGAACGGATCCAACCGTGTCGAGAACTATGCCAGTGTACACACAAGCGTGCTTATCCGAGAACTGTAGAGGATTTTTGGCTGACAATTACGTATGTGGAATATGTAAAAAGGAATTTTGTGAGAAGTGTCACGAAGAAAAACACGAAGGTCACGTTTGTGACCCCAACACAGTGAAGAGTATAAAATTGTTAAAGAAAGACACAAAACCGTGCCCTAAATGCAATACGATGATATATAAAATAGATGGATGTTCACAAATGTGGTGTACTGTGTGTCACACAACGTTTGATTTCAATACAGGAATGATAGAAACGGGGAGAATACACAATCCACATTACATAGAATATTTCAAAAGTAAAACACGTGAACACGGCGACATTCCATGCGGGGGTCGTCCTAATTATCACGAATTAAGACGTAATAAGGCGCCAGAGTATATACTGAAAGCTTCGTTACTCTTGTCCCATATAGATCGAGAAATGTTTTATAGATTTAATTTCACCTACACAGATCATAAATATATGAGAGTACGATACTTATTAAACGAGATGAGTAAAGAAGATTTCAAATGTGAATTACAGCGCCGAGATAAGTATAATGATAAAGTGACAGATATTCAAGAAATATATAGAATGGTGTTAGATACATTGGGAGATGCGCTCAGACAATATATGGTAGACAATTCGAGAGTAGATGAAATAGTAAAGGATATCGAGGGAATTGTCGAATATTATAACACGGTAGCTCTAAAAATAAGAAAAAGGTACGTGGCACGTATACCTCACGATATTAAAATAGAAGTTTAAATTAATGGGAACGTTCGTGATAGTGATCGTATTGATGGCCCTTTTGATATACACTCTTATGCCGAGATATAAAAGTCCTAAAGTGCGTAAGGGATTTGTCACACACGAAGAATGTGATCATATCGTGGAAGTTTCTAAACCTAGATTATCTAGTTCAACAATAGGTGTCAACAAAAATGCTGACAATACCATCAGAATAAGCCAAACGGCGTGGTTAGATTATGAAGATAAGATAGTTCGCGATGTATCGGAACGCTGCGCATCCTTATACGATAAAACGCTCGTCGAATGCGAATCGTTACAAACTCTGAAATACGAACCCGGTGGTTTTTATTCACCGCACCAAGACGTTTTACCATTGAAAAATCCCAGACGACATACGTGTATAATAGCTCTTAACGATGGCTACGTGGGTGGAGAAACAAATTTTCCCAATCTGAATAAAAAATTCAAGCTCGAAAAAGGTGACGTTTTATGCTTTGATACGTTAAACGGCGTGGGGCGCATAACAGATCAAGCTCTTCACGGAGGTTTACCCGTTGAAAAGGGGGAAAAATGGCTAGCAAATCTATGGATACATAAATATCCATATAGTATAACAGGATGATATCGTACGCTTTACTTTGTAAACCTATCGCTAACATAACACAAACTAAAACAGTTATCAACACACAAGAATGTAGAATTATACAAATCAAACCATCTGAAGATGAAGATGTGTTTCAATTTCAGATACTTGATGCACCACCTATAGCTGTTAACCAAGAAGACGATTAAGTTCGTTCCCATACCTGTACAAAATCACCTTTAGTTTTATTGAATCCACAGGTCTTTAATTTACCGTAAAGTTTTTCATAATCTACCCTATCTGGGTAATCTGTTTCGACTATGATCTTTTTTAATGGTTGTAAAGAAGGAGAAGAAGTAGATATATGATCTATCACTTGAGGTAAACATCCTTCACAATCAGCGACGATGGTGTTGAATTCTATATTATATTTTCTCTGCAATTCATCATACGTCAAATTATCTATATCACATGTATCGTCGTTACATTCTACGGTGTATGTGGCGTAGTTATAGTCACCCTTAATTTTTTGCTTTGTGGGACCCACGGTTCCTACGAATACGTGTGCGTTACCATAATTACACCCCTCCAAATTACTTTTTAAAGCGTCAGTCACCTTACTGTCGGGTTCGACGACAACACAATCTCGTTCATCTTTTACGTTATCGAGTATTACCGCACTCACAGTTCCGTATCTAGCACCTAATTCTAAAACTTTATCACCTTCATGAATATACTCCGCGACCATATCTTGTTCCTGCTTTTCCACAGTTAAATGAGGAATCACCTTCCCATTTTCGTCTTTGAATGTACGATATTTATCGTAACCTGTGGAATAAAATATAAAAATGCACAAAATCAATAAAAATAAGAGTGATGCATTCATCTAATATACTGTGATATTAAAAAAAAGGGTTTGTTAAATTGATCAATTTTCCATTATCTTTTGTTTTCATGAATATAACTTCGTCACATTCTCCACCCTTAATGATCATGACAGGTTCTCCACATTCTGTACCAGGTGTTTTATGTCGATCACATGCGAGTTTCGTTCTCGTGGTGATATCCATGTTCTGACTGTACCCTATAAAAGTTCTATCCACATTTCCATTCTTATCTATGGATTCTACTGTAGCCTTTACAGAATATGCACCGTAATCCCACGCATTATTTGTATCAATGGGAGGTGGAGGGTGATCTAGTACAGCATTTCGACGCACTATGCGTTTTTTTATATTTAGAATCGGAGAAATTAAACCGTTTACTGCCGCAAACATTTAATAATATGTATTCGAGATTTTTTAAATTACTTTTTATTGACCATACTTTTCCGCTATGTATGATTTAATTTCCGAGTTATTATCTCCGTGAAGCTGAACTAATATATCTCCTCCGTATTTAGCTACCATCTTATGACGGTTTCGCTCATGTTGTTCGGCGACATCATCCTTATTTTGACCGAGATATGGAACTGCATAACCATTTTCACACATCCATTGGTTTACATTGGTCCAGTTATCATCTTCACAAATCCAGACTTCCGCGAGAACTCGTCCGTATTTATCCCTCGGGTCGGATTCCGAACATCGAAGCTCTATGTCGATATCATCCTTTTCTGAAGCTACGGCTTTCATACACCATTCTTTTAGTACCTTTTTGGCCTGCTTACCAAAAACCTTTTCAACTTTATCGGAAGTTCTTGATTCGGGTGTGTCAATTCCCATGAGGCGAATGCGTTGTTTGGTACACACATCAAAACCTAGGTCAATAGCTACGTCGATGGTGTCCCCGTCGATGATACGACCAACGGAAGATACGCGGTACGTGAAGGGGCAACGTTCGGATTTATATGAAGACATATTGATTTAATTAGTATATAAAACTTTAATTACTATAATATCACTTTCCCATATTCGGTCGTGTCATTGTGAGTAAGTCATTTTTTTTCTGATATATAAGTAATTATGAAGAGCGTCTACGTGTACGCAATTATATGCGTGGTGCTTATTCTTATAGGTGTCGGAGGATACCATTTTTTTACAAAGGGGAAGGCTGAACCAGGAGAATCAGGAGAACCCGAAACTATTGTAATCGGTGGTGGAGAGAAACAAACCAGTGGTACCGAAAATTATATGAGTATGCCAGACACCGCCGAAGTGCCAGCATCTGTTTCAGAATACACCGTTATCGCGTATGATCCGGAATCAACATCACTAGACACGGCGTCGTCTTGGGAGGAAAAAGAGGAATGTCCGGGAGGGGGGTACGACTGTCTGTATATCGAAAGAGTCAACGAAAATGGTCGAGTGACGGCTATCACTGATAAAGACGGCAACGATTTTCTACAAAAGTTCACCGACGACTTGTACAACGGTAAGCTCAAATGGATCGATGAAGCGATTCAAGATCCTACCAACTTCGCCCGTATGACACAGAGATATAAGCTGTCTGATGATAACCAACTGATGTTCAAAGTAGATGATAAATGGGTGAGGGTCGAACCAGGTGCCAATAAGGAGTACCAATTAAAGGATGGAGGGATACTCACACAAGACATGACTGTAACGAAATATCTCATCAACCTTATGGTACTGTACAAGGCCTCGGGTAAACCTAAACCAAATATTGTAATTGATTTGCCGGCGTTAAAGCGTCGAGTTATTGGCCCTGAAGTAAGTCTCACCTATGAACCAGAAGACCCCAGCAATAAGAACGTTCAACGAATTCCAGATTCGGAACGAAAAAAATATGAGAAGTGATTCGGACCAGTTCGAGAACCTCCTTCAATTTTGATTACCGTAATGTTGCTTTCCTATGAGTTGTTTAGTGGATTTATGTAATATAGTTGCATTCGTGCACAAAACTTTAACAAGATCGATTTTTTGCTCTTCAGAGAGATCAGCAAAATGTTCGTTAACATCGGTTCGCGCTTTCAGAAGAAATTCCAAAGCCGTGTCATAATCATCCTCGATGATTTTTTCCCACGAAGCTTCGATCATATATTTTCCAGACATAACCAACTTAAAAAACTTGGTTTAATATAGAATATGGTAGTGTGTGTATATTCTTGTAACGACGTGTACAAGTATAAATTGGCAAAAACGCGCGAAAATGTTTTGAACGGTTTATACGAAAAACCTTTTGTGGAAAAACCTAAAAAAAAGTTTGACAATCCTCGACTTAGGTTTAGATTCCGAGAAGCGATCAAGGAAGCACATGAAATTTGTGATTCAACAAAGAATTCATATGAATGTGAGCTAGCATGGCACGAGGTTGACGAATTAGACGATGCCATGATGCGTCAAGGTCTTAAAGACTAGGACATAAATTTAGAAATGGATATAGAAAAGATAGTAGATGAAATTTTTACAACACTAGGTCCGGGGTACAGTGAACGAGTGTATCACACAGCTGTGGAGGTGATGTTACGAGAACTTCACATTCCGTACGAGTCGGAACGTAATATTCAAATACCATTTAAAGGACATATCATCGGATACCTGCGAGCTGACATTATTATAGATAATTCTACAATTCTAGAGTTTAAAACGATAAAAACACTTAACGAAGCTGTTGAAATGCAAGGTTTAAATTACCTCAAACTCACGGGGTTGCAAACAGCGTACCTGATAAATTTTCCACCGTTTCGTGGTGCTCGGGTGGAAGTTAAAAAAATTTGTATAGAAAACGATGATAAAGAAAAGATATCATAGTTTACCATGGAATCTACAATCTCAAAGCGTGGACCTCTAGTCGTGGAATATAACGGCCGATTATTCATAGAACATTGTTACATCATAACTGAAAAAAATATTGAAAACATGTTGGAAAAAATCAAAGATATACCGTACACACGGGTGGAGCAAACTACTGAAACTTCTTTTGAACTAAAAATTTAATTACCAAGGAATATTTTGTGGATTAAATCTACATGAATTTTTTAAAAAAATTACAAAGTCATTTAAATCTTTTTCTGTCTGTACCACATTCAAAACTTGTTCTACAAACAGATTATACCTATGATGATTACCGTCGTGTACCAACCTATTTTCGCGCAATTCTAATTTATGTTTACCTAAATTTGTGGGCATGAGAATCAAATTATTACTCGAATTCATATCGTAATTAAATTTTTTAACGGTTGGATGCACCCTAAATTGTCTGGGAATCACGTGATGATCTTCCACCAAACCTCGGAGATTCCAGCGTGTCTTGAAAAACTCCCTCGACACGGACCTGTATCTCATACTATACTAAATCATTTTTACATACATGATTGTGTATGTAAAAATGATCCCAACGGGGCTCGAACCCGCGACCTTGGCGTGCCTCATGTGAATACAATTTCACTCTGTATACTTAGTATAAGCACCACGCTCTAACCAACTGAGCTATAGGATCATGGGTCATACAATGTGATCGTAAAACGACCCTTACGTACAACCGTCGGCTCAATGAAGAGTCGAGCTATCTTATCCTTTCCTCGTGACGTACCTTTAAGTTCTTTTGTAGTTTTGTCCAATGTAGCTTCTGATCTAAAAACCTCAGTATTACTCGTATATTGTTCAACTCCATTCTTCGTGATCACCGTGATGTTATTCGGTGGTGATATCTGCGCACCTATAAAATCTGGATGCCTGTACATCCGTCTGAACATCACGCGCAAGATATATAACGCGGGTATTTTTATTGGGGAACGTCCTCGTTCAAAAAGGTGGTTGATGCTTCCGAATCAGCTGTATCTTCTTCATCCGCCGCTCCGGCTACGGAGCCGAAAGCGTTGTTTTGACCCCATATAGAGTAGTTTTGAGGAGGATTCCAGTCGGCCATCACCTCTTGGTGAACCGCCTGCCAATACAGAATCTCATTGATTTTGTCGATGTGGTATTGGATTTGTTGGGTGGTATTGTTCACGTTCATATTATATCGTAGGTATAAATTCCCACTTAAGAGTCGCACAAATACGTTTCCAGATAACGTCTTGTTGATGAAGCTTCTCTTTGGATTTTAGCAAAGGGAAATATTGAAGGTAAGAATCTTCCGAGAGAAGTTCACAGAATTTATACAAAACGTAAGAGTAACTTAGGAAGTTTTTGCGTTCTGCCGGACAATTGTCGTCAAAAGGTTTTTGGATTTCTTTAAACATTAACCGTAATCTTTCTTCAATCTCTATAGGCATTTTTGGTGGTCTTATTCCACTCAGTATATTTGTGATAAAAGGTACGTGTTCGTAGTACTTATTAAGCTTAAGTTTCTTGAGAAGTGATCGGACGCGCGCGTGAGTAATTTCGGACAGTGACTTAATTTTTATCTTTTTAAACTCATTCCTCAGTTCTTGTAAAACTTCTGGGGGGATGGTCGTCATCTCTTGTGCTTGGAATTGTGATAGCCATTCATTAAAGTGGTTATCTCGTTTATACGAATAGTTAATAATTTTTTCAGAAGTTTCTTGTTCTTCTTTGTATGTCAGTTCTTCACTTAACAAAACATCCAGGACCGTGCCACATCCGTCACATACCAAATCTGCGGAATCTGAAAAATGAAATAAATTACTCGTCTCACAGTTCGGGCATCGATCGACCATTTTTTCAATTGGTCGATCTATGTTTACTTTTTCGACGTCGATGAGATAGTCTACAAAAATATCCTTTTTGCGCGCACCTGCCGTCTCTTTACAATTGAACACGTTATTAGTATGTGTCTCTTGTGTAGTTTCATCTGTATAGTTTTTCATGTAAGGTAAACATTTTGATATATAATGTGACATTTCGGATTCGTACTCGGATTTATTTTTAGGATCACTCTCAATTTTCTCCATCCATTCATCCATTCGTTTATTATACCGACTTAAAAAATTACCTTCCATTACAATAATGAATATTATACATAAGTTTTTAATTAACGTAATTTATTATTTTAAAGTGGTCACAAAAATTTTATCTAACAAACATGACTACAAAATTCAAACTAAGTGTATCGAATACTATGTTGATCACAGCAAATCCAAAAAAACAGATGATCCGTTTTGGAAAAAGGAACTAAAGTATTTGACTAAGAAAAGTACAAATTATTATACGGACGTGGATGCGGATTTCAATATCCCTAATCCTCCGGAATGTGTTATCCGTATGATAATTCGAGTTAAGTTCTGGTACGATAATAAAAGTTACAAGTACATCACGTACGATAATAATCACGCCTGGCCACCACGAAAACGAACCAATATGATATTCAATTTACCACTGTCCTCGGCCGTTTTATTAGATGAGGGGGATAAACCTGTAAAAGATCTGTTATGTAAAATATCCCGGTACGCAGGACCGTTTAGTGACTTTTACAATGAAAAAATCGAAATAAAAGATATGTTTTGGTATGAAGATTCAACCTACGAAAAGTTTCCCAAGATCAAGATAAAGAACATCGTAGGAATGAACAAGACTATCGACGTAAAGACTGGGTATATCAGTGATCTTCATCTACCTTAGTAGCTAAATAAAATTTAAGTTCACCCAAGTTTGCTACGTTATATTTCAATATCAAAAATCTATTCTGTTCCTCTTGCATTATTTGTACCGTCGCACACATACTCGTCGCTTTCGTAAATATATTCATATATCTAAGAGAATATACACCCGTTAACTTGGAACATTCATCGTTACATTCTATCGAGGTTTCTTGATTAGCAAAGTCTCCGTGACACGTTAACGTGATATATTTCCCCTCCCGTGTAATCTGTATTTCACTTCCTATGTTCGACATATCTCTACAAATACGCTGAAAATCAACCGAAGGCATCGGTGTGGTGATCGTCATATTCGTTTCTGGAACTTCGATTTGATTTTCGTTGATATCCAATAGTTTAAGTGCGAACTTAGTACTGGTTTTCTTATTCTCGTTATGAATCTCGATATTCATATATTCTTTAGAGTTTATGCTTATGACGAGAACGTCGTTACTCGTTATAGTTTTTAACAACTTAAACATATTAGTAACGTTCACACCAGTTTCTATCTGTTGAGGGCAATCATATTCTTCGAAGTTTTCCGACGATAAATACATATCAACCAATGATGATCGAGCTGTATCGAGCGTTACTATATATATACCATCGGGCTTAAAGTATATGTTGACATCGTTAAGAATATCTTTTAACACTTCAAATGTAGACTTAATAGCTGCGGCTTGTACCGTCACTAACTTCATACTCGATAAAATAACGTTTATTTCTTTATATCTGTATAAGCGTCCGATACAGTTTGATTAATTTTATCTTGAAGTTCTTTCGTCATGGGAGGTTGTAAAGTTCGACCGTAGTCTTCCAAACCAAACATATACTGATTAGATTCTCCATCTAAAGTCGTCATCGCACAATTACCGAAATCACAAGATTCAAGTTCCTTAGCTGGCAGCAGGCTTTCGAGCCAATTTTTTATTTCATTTCCTACCAAAATTTTACCATTTTTTGTGAGCATTGTCGGGACTCTCGTAATCTTATTTTTGTACTGTGGAGGGATACCCATGACATTTATATTGTGGTACTGTACCAACCTCTTAAGTTGGGCATTACTGTTAACATATTCGATGATATCCAAACTATGATTACATTTCGGACTAAAAATTAACAACGACATGTTATATTTTTATCGACTACTTTTTTTTTAAATTATTTACACAGTTTTTTTATAAGTTATATTAAATGATAGTGGTACTGTTACTGGTAGTAATCATATGTATCATAACCCTTTCATCCAGGAAAGAAAACTTCAACTGTTCTGGATACAAAAAACCGGTTGGACCTATCACCTTCGATGATGCTGGTATGGATATGAAAAAATACAAGGAACAAGAAGAAGCTATAGATATAACCCCCGATCTCATGGAAAAGATGATTTTGGCCACGAACAAATACATAAAAGAAAAGACCGACATGTGCACTTACATCATAGAAACTACACGAATAAAAAAATTTAAGAGTTTAGCGAGTAGCCATGTGCTGTATAAATGTATGTTCATGGTAGCAAAACAGGAAGGTTTCTCTTTCGGTTTCTCGATAACAGCTGAAATAATCGTAAACGGTGATGATGTAATAGTACACGCCGTTCAGAGCAAACCGATAGATATAAATCCACCCACAAATGTATCACCCTATTTAAACGACGTTCCAGTCATGGAACACGTACCTTTTAACGAGATTCGTAAAAGTGAGTTAGAATCCATTAAATATTAGTCGACGTTTAATGTAATGATAAGCGTCGATGAAATTTCGCGTATTAGGGAAAAGAGAACGCGATTCAGAAAGGAGTTATACACTAAAATATACGAACAAGTATCGCGTAAGATAAGAAATACCGTCGACGTTGGTGGAAATACTGTCGTGGTACTAATTCCAGCGTTTGTACTAGGATTTCCTAGTTTTGATAGATACAAAGCTACATCGTATATCATACGACAACTCGGGATAGGGGGGTTTAATGTGGAGATACTCACAGATTTCTTACTTTCTATATCGTGGGCAACTCGAAAAAGTGGTGAACGAAAAAAGGAAGTCGCACATGATGACACCGATTTCCCTACACTCATAAATTTGAAAAAAGCCGCGAACAGATACAGGGGAAATGCGGGAAACAGGAAATAATAAAAACAAGGAATATCGTATATGGATAACTTAAACATCTTAGTTGAAGCCAAGCGCGAATACTTAGAGCAACTGTCTATATTAATGTGTCCTCCCATGATCGATGTTTTCGTTGAAATGTACGATGAAGCACATAAACTTTCAAAAGGACGTAAGGTTTTACAAATGTTTCAAAAACTTCTCAAGGATGTCCCAGAATGGAATGAGACCATGGCTAAAGATCATACAGATAACATAGCCAATAGGTGCGCGTGGTTTAAGGATCTCGTCGCAGCTGTTTTCGTGAGTTCTGTAAAGATTTTATCCGCGGTAAGGCTTAACAAGGATAATAAGAAATTATCCGTAAAATTACCGACAAATGAAGTTTTTATTCATTCATGTTATAAAAATATCGCGAAAGATCTGTACAAAGATCCATACATTTTTACCGAAACCCAATCTGATCACAGTCGAAACGATAAACTATATGACCGTTTCAGTTACTGTATAGAAACAACCGTTAAGGAGTTGATACCCATTCAACAGATTTTACAAACGTACATGACCACCACTGACGATATGATAGACCCCCAAGATACTAATCTCACCGAGGATAATGTGGATGAGTACGAAGGTGAAAATCAGGAGATGGATGAAGATGTACCCATGGAAGGTCAAGGAGGAGAGCCTATGGCCGGGGAGCCTATGGGAGGGGAGCCTATGGACGGGGAGCCTATGGGTGGAGAGCCTATGGGTGGAGAGCCTATGGCTGAAGAGCCTATGGGTGAAGACTCGTTGGCACCGGAACAACCTCAACAAAGTAACCCTTTTCAAAACGAGTTCAGGACAATAAAATCTGGGCGCCCCCAACCTCAAGCTCAACCTCAACAGGGATACGAAAGTGAAGATCTTTTTCCAGACGCCCCCGACAATAGAATAAAAAAACCTATGTATTAATTATATAGACATGGACGAATATTTCCGAGATCCGGCTTCCGCCAGTCTTATAGCGGGTGCTATAACGGCTGGTTATATACATTCCAAAGCGAAACTTAATAATGAAGGTGACCTCGAAACGAGTGCGTACGCCAAACCAGCCGCTCTCGTTATGATTTTGGTTTATTTCATAGTTTCTAATGGTATAGGTCACCGTGAAGTTATATCTACAGATCCTTTTTGATTCGCTTAAAGAAATAATACACGTATAATACATAATATGACATCTGTTACCGCTTTCAACGACATGATGGGACAATTTCTCACCGAGCTTCATAAAACCTTCCCCGAGGAGAAGGGTGTTAAGAAGTACATCGCAGCTTTCGAAATGATGCGTTCTACTAACGGTAAGCTTATCGTTACGGGATTCATGGATAGTGTTTCTCCGCACATTGAAAAAGTTAATTCGAGAGACGAGTCGTTCTTCCTTGAAAACGCTAATGATATGGAATTTCTTAAGGACGTGAACCTTAAAAATCTTTGGCCAAAGGCTTCCGAGGGTACTCGTAATGCCATTTGGCAATACATTCAGACCCTGTTTATGTTAGGCACTACAATCACGTCAATCCCACCCGAAACGCTCAGCATGATCGAGAATGTCGCTAAGCAGTGTGCGGATAAGATGGAAAATGATGGTGATGAACTCGATGAGACTCAGCTCATGAAGTCCATGCAGGGTCTCCTTGGTGGAATGTTGAAAAAATAAAAGTTTTATATATTAAATGGTATCCTTGTTTAACGATCCGAAACAATTAATTAGGGAGGATAAAATTTTAGACTTTTGGCCTACAAAAAACCAGATGTCAGCAGAACGTATAAACTCTACTGCGCGATTCATAGTTTATGCGACATGCATAGTTTATCTCATTCGCAGGGATCAGAGAATCTTAATACTCGGTCTCACTGGTTTGAGTGTTTTATACGTAATGGAAAAGAGTAACATGATAAAGGAACTTTACGTAACAGATTCTACAGGAGATACCATGTGTCAATTACCCACAAAAGATAACCCCATGGGAAATCTTCTTATGTCAGATTACACCGATAATCCTGGTAGATTACCAGCGTGTGATTATACCACAGTAAAAGATAGAGTCGATAAAAAGATGTTAGATAAAATACCGTACGGTCCCCAAAAATCCAGATCCCCGTGGCCAGAACAGCAACGAAACGCCCTCGCGCGACAATTTGTCACCACACCCGTTACAGATATACCAGGTGACCAAACCGCCTTCGCCGAGTGGTTGTACGGTGCGAGGCAGGGTCCTTTGTGTCGCACGGATAGTAGATATTGTGACCCCGACGCCCGAGGTGTTCAATTAGAAGCCTTCGGTGGATTACAGCCTAACGGTGATAAGCGTAGTGGTATGACTAGGGGATCTTCGTATCCTTGATGACTTAGATAATATTCTCATGTAATAGTAAAATGGCCTACCAACTCCAACCAGGAATGAAAATCGTAGAAAATCCAGTGAAGCCTCCTGTTTGTGCGACTGAAGAAGTGTTTGTCTATCCCCAGCCCAGCACATTAAATTATGGTTCCAGCCGCCCAAATACAATGCTTTACGGCACCTCCCCCTACATGGCGGGTAAAGGAGCCCCCGCTGAATACATCGAAACGAGTGATCGTTTGCGACCCCAATCGACGAGTCAATTTAATAAGATTCTGGCTCGTACATACGAACAAAACCTATTCCCTCTCCAAGATGTACACTGCAAACTCCCCCTTGAAACTCAGAAGTACGAACCCACGAGTACGCGCGCGGAAGTTCAGAACAGTGTGTTTAGTCGAAGATACCTTCAATAAAAATCTCACCAAAAAGTAAGAATGGCTGATCCCGTTTCCATAGCTGCTATAGCCGGTTTGGCATATTTAGGAAAACGTTTCAGTGACAAGAAAGAATCTGATATCAGAATCCAAAACGAAATGGAAGAGGATACTGAAATTTTCACTCCAGAAGTCCCCGACGAAATACCGCTGGATGATAGTCTTGACAGAATACCCCAGAGGAAATTAGAAACAAGTAACTTTTCGGATATTGTACCCCAATCGCGCTCGAGTGGTGGCGAACTTCTCGAAATGCGAAACCGTATGTTTGACAATGGTCGAATGAATAATCTTTCTCCTATCGAAAAACAACTCGTAGGTCCAGGTTTAGGTGTGGGGCCCGAAGTTCCCGCATACGGTGGGCAGCATCAACTTTTCCGTGTAAACCCCGAAAATGTCGGAGCGTATCGTCTCACAACTTTACCTGGTCGAAGTGGTCCCGCTTTCGATATAAGTGGTGGTCGCCGTGGTCAATCTGGAGATGTCGCTCAGAACAGGCCCGAAAAAACTGCTTACTTATTTGAGCGTCGCCCCGTGCAACCGGGTAGGGCTCAGGGTATGACGGGTGTAACTGTACGATCCGAACACGAACAAACAAAACGTTTAACCAATAGGTCACAGACCGGTGCTCGAACAGATAATTTAGGATTTAACGGAGCTAAACGTATAATATCTGGTACCACGCTCGCACAAGACCCAACCCGTAACAAGAAGGATGGTAATACAGAGCAATACGGATACAATAACAACCCCGCACCCAGTATTCATAAGTTTGCTCACGGTTACGTGAATTCTCCCGCTACTAAGATTGGTGAAAAGCGTACATACGGTTCTGGGTATACCGCCGACGAGCTATTTGCACACGGATTCCGCCCCGATGATCGTCGTGGTAAAGCGAATCGTATGGGTAATGCTGGAAGAATGAATGTGCGCGCCGGCCCCCTTAATCAGGGTGGTATGCCAACAGCAGCCAGGACTGATCAAACGCGAATCGATGGTCGTGTTAACTCAGCCGATGGTGCATGGACACAGCAGTACACCAATAATGCCTACCATAATTTCAACGCATTCAAGGGTCAATACAACCCCAACGCGAGCAACTCCAGTCTCGGTATAGCGAAAAAGCAGCTCAGTACCAACCCCGTCACACAGAATTACTTTTAATTAGCAAAAATTGTAGAATAACACCCATTAAAATATTATCCATATATTTTAATGAGCGTATACACGTTAGATATAGATAGTAGTGAACGAGATCCCACATCGTACCCGAATCCAGGAGACTATGTTGTCGAATTACGCCACCCGATTTATGATGTAAAAAAATTATCGATAGTTTCTGCTCGTATTCATGCGAGTCAATTTTTAATTAATAATCGTAATAAAACGTTTGATTTTGTTGTTCACGGCTCATCAGACACGGTTGCAACCGTAACGCTAAGTACAGGTAACTATAGTGGCAGAACTTTAGTGACAGAATTACAAACTAAAGTCAACGACGCACTAGGAGGAGCTTACATATCTTCTCCCATAACATTTACATACGACAAGGATAAGAATGAAATCGCCATAACATCTCTATCGTCAGCTGCACCCGCGGGGAGCGAATTTTCATTCAAATTTTATGATGGTGTAAACGGATACCATTCTTCTGTAGCTACGGAAGGATATACAACTCCGCATGATATATTTGGTTTACCCGCGAGTAACATAAGATCAAATACAACGGATCTGGAGGCGCAGGGTCTTTTAATTACGGGAAGTATCAATTTACAGGGTCCAGATGCACTCATCATAAAAATCAGCAACGGCGCCGACGAGTTGACTAAAACTGTATATTCCGATACACCCTTTTACACAGGAAGAATCCTTATGTGTGGAGACGTTATTAACTATTCGGGTGTGGATGATGCTGTAGAGCATAATTTTGACACGGGGGCACAAAACATATCAAAATTACGTGTACAGTTCTTTTACAGTAGTAATAATCGTTTAATTCCATATGATTTTAGAAACGCGAATCATATATTGAAACTAAACATAGAGTGTAGTACAGATAAACTACAGAATGTACCTAAGGTTGATAAGAAGTTTGAATTACCGCCACCAATTCGTATACCCAGTATTGAGGATCCGAATAGATGGAATGGAATGGTATATATTTTTGCTATAATCGTTGCGGGTATATTCTTTATATTCGTCTCTAAACCCAAAAAACTTAGCGAGTGACAGCGTACGTAGGGGCATTGGGCTTCCTGACGCGGGTGGAAAGCCTGGAGATGACCATGTAAACGATAACGGAGAGGAGGGTGGTGAAGAGCGCGGTGAGCGCGTAGTTCATACCACCGTTCTTCTGGACGCGGACGACCTGATGGATGGACCAGCGGACGACATCCATCCAAGAGAGGGCGGCGGCGAAGGAGAAACCGGCCACGACGGCGTTAAGAGACTGGGTCTCGAGCTCGCGGGAAATAGCTAAAAGCATATCGGCGGGTACTGGGGAAGACATTTTATAATATATCGAGATTTTATTCTGGCAGAAGATCTTCTACAAACGCTAATTTTTTATACTGCGTTTTTTCATAACCTTTGATATTTTTATCCTCTTCTGTGTCGGTGCTAGACCCAGAATCCGTGTCGGAATCAGAACTTTCATCTCTGATTTTAAAAGATTTTATCTTTTTATTAGAATTCTTCCATCCCCGGGGAGGAGATGTGTTCATTACTATCAATAGCATTTTTTATCATTTTTTCTGACGGATTGGTTGGTTCCCAACTTTCCCATGCGTCATACGCATCGTTTATAGACTTAAATATTTCAACGTCCCCTGAGTAAGGTTCGAAAGGTGGTTCATCTTCTTCATTAACCGTTTCGATTTCTTCTTCGTCAGATTCTTCTTCCTCGTAAATTTCTGGAAAGTACGACCCAATTTGTTTACCGACTGTGTTCATTGCACAGTATTTCATACAATATTCCATATCCTTGGAGAGTATAACATCTCGTCCACACGCTTTCGCGTATTGTCCTGATAACACGACCGCATTTTCAAAAACTGGTGTTACTATATCAATTGCCGATTTCGCCACTGTTGAAGAGAAGTCGTGCGCTTCCATCTGCGAACTGTAATATGTTATTACTGAGCGCATAAACTCTAAGCTCTCTTTCGTACGTCGTATCATTATTCAATTTTAACGTTATATGCTGATCTTTGATCAAACTGAAATTTTTTTGACCCGTAGGATACCATTTTTCGGGTTCAAGTGCAAAACTATATGAATAAAATCTCCTGAATAATTGTGTCCTGGAATGATGTATTCCACTCTGGACCGCGCGCAAATTGATCACGTCACCTGATTGCTCGTCTAATATGACTTCCCTGTCGAGTTCCATCTCTAGAGTGACCAAATTTTCGTAATTGATATATTTCTGATTTGATCCAGTGGGAGGGTATATCTGTGAAGAGTGATCATAATTAAACGGTGTTATGCCATCACCTTTTCTGGCGATCACAAAATATAACTCTTTCACCGGATTTATGAACTCCACCCTAAATTTCATAGAATCGTATCCATCCTGTGCCGATACAGGTATTTGAAATGAAGCACTCTGAAGCTGTGTGATTATATAATCTGTTTTAACAGCTTCGAGTTTACCTTTTTCGGGATCATTGAGTTGGACCATTTCGGTATACAAAGAAACATCGTTTATGGTAGCTTTAGAGGGGTCAAAGTATGGTTCGAGTATGTTTATTGTACCACCCATCCCCGAATGACTAGTACAGAAATAATAGATCGTATCAGGTGCATTATCTGGTACAACGTATGTTCTCACGGAAGCATTTTCCGTAACACCATCACTCGCACCCAATATAGAACCACTATCAACGAATCCTAGTGCTGTTCGACCATCTACTAACGTGGACAGTTCAAAGGGATGCCCCGCCGCAGATGAATAATCAAATATATACGTATTACCCCGTTGAAGTATAAGTGAAGGTTGAGGATTCGCGTTTATATAATATGGACCCCCGGGTGCTGTAACAGTAAATGTCGTGTTATCACTAGATCTTGTCGTTGTGTCTGTTATAGAAGACCAATTGTATAAACAGTCTTTCTTCTCACTCAACTTAATTTCTATTTCACATTCCTGTTGTTTTAAGGCACACAAAGGTAACGCCAATTCCATATTATTATGAAAATAAAACGGAATATCTACGATAAATTTTTGGGGTGAGGTGGCTTTATCCAAATATCCATCGATGGATGGATCACTGACAGTTTTACCAGAACTCTCTTCGGGTGATTTACCTATGAGTTTTGATAAGTTACTTTGCTTCGTTTGAGTCAAATACTGTTCCGAATAAATCTGTAACCAATCTCGTGGCACTCTTTGAATTAATTGACCTCCTATGATTAAATCAACGTATTCTATGATAGCGTGTCCTATGGATTCGTTGTATTTTTGATACGCGCCGTCGTGTAAAAGATCCGATAACTCAATATGTAAACGCACACCCTTTATGAGATCCCCGCAATTTATGGGAATAGTACACTTTAACGTACTTTCATAGTCTTGTTTACCGTGAAGTTCGTGCTTTACATCAAACATAGCAAAATTAGAGTGTTTCCTGAAACTTCTTAAGAAATGGGAATAGTCTGGGTTATCCGTAAAAAAGGCATCCTGTGATCCTTTTGTTGCAAGCTGAACACGACCAGCCATTACTAATATTATACGTTAAAATTTTAAACCAACTAAACCGCTGGCCACGTGAAGAACATTGTAATTTAATGCGTATACTGAAACATCTATGTCGCGCGTAGTTGATGTTTCTTCCAATTCTATATCAATTTTCTTATGTATTATACGACTCATGTTCAATTGCCCGGATGGATAGTGTTGTTCTGGTTTTAAAGAGAATGAATATGAATAAAATTCATACGCGGGGTCTGGGCATCCTGTATGGTGTCGAAGAGATTGTTCGTACGCCAGATATTGCCCACTTTGATCGAAAATAGTTTCACCGTTACATGCGAATTTTACATTTTTTATTAACCTGTGATCGGAACGTTTACCTGGTAAAAGTGTCGTGAATTCTTGATCTGTAATTGATGTATCAAGAAGTTGATCGGAATTTCCAGGCTTTTCCTTCGCTGAGAAGAATAACTCTTTGACGGGATGTTTAAATTTCAAAAGAGCTGATTTTTTTGATTCGTTTGGCTTATACACCAATTTAGACATTTGCAACTGTGATATTATGTATTCCATCGGACGTGTGAGTAAAAAGTTTCTTTCTTCTTCAGCGACGAAATAGAAATCGGTAATGAGTGAAACATTGTCGATAGATCCTTCGGTTGTTTTATCTCTCGTAGTCACCGACCCGTTTATGGTATATTTGAAAGTTACATCATCATTTATATCTTTGAACGTGACACGTACTTCAACGAGTTGTTTGGTTATTGCACAGACGGGTACTGCCAAGCTAGGATTTCTAAAAAAGTAAAATGGAATATTTACGTAAAATGTGTTGTATGAATCCGATACTTGCAGATGTTCGCCGTGTCCAGATAAGAAATAAAGAGATTGGTTTACATCATCTTTATTGTTATGTAACTGATTATACATATAGATATAATCACCAGTGAGACGCTCTATAATTTGCCCTCCAATTACGAGGTCGACGTATTTTATGATACTCAGGGCTGCTGGAGTGTTGTATCTATATTTTTCAGTAGATGTGTCAGTTGATAATTTACCCAATTTAATTTTCAACATCGTACTACGTATGAGATCCCCTATGTTTTGTGGAATTCTACACTCAACAGAGCTTGAGAAATCACATTTACCGTCGAACGGCATTTCAACGGCTTCTGTAGAAAACCGTGTATGTCTCTTGTAGTTCATGACGAAATATGAAAATTGTGGCTCTCCAGTAAGCCATTGATCTTGGATACCGGTGACGGCGAGTCTAATACGACCTGCCATTCCTAATACATGTGAGTAAAATTTTATGAAATAAAACGGGGCGGTATTATAGATGGATTTACGTTTACGTAAATTTAACCCAAGAGTTATGTCAGACGACAGGGTATGTGTATTTATAGGAAAACGTAATACAGGTAAATCAACGTTAGTTACAGACATTCTATTTCATAAGAAGCATTTACCGGCTGGTATCGTATTGTCTGCGACAGAAGAAGGTAATCATTACTACCAACAGTATATACCCGACCTGTTTATATACGGAGACTACGATAGAGAAGCGATTGAGCGTGTAATGGACAGGCAAAGAAAGCTTGTTGGCGCTGGAAAACCAAATTGTGGTGCATTCCTCTTATTAGACGATTGTATGTACGATAACAAATTCATGCGTGATACCTGCATCAGGCAATGTTTTATGAATGGCCGACACTGGAAAATTTTCTTCATGTTGACGATGCAGTATTGTATGGATCTTCCACCAGCACTACGAGCTAATGTGGATTATGTGTTTATTCTCAGGGAGAACATCATTCAGAATCGAGAGAAGCTTTACAAATCCTTTTTTGGTATTTTTCCGACATTCGATATGTTTAACAAGGTCATGGATGCTTGTACGGAGAATTATGAATGTATTGTTTTAGATAACACCAGTAAGAGTAACAAGATAGAAGATTGTGTGTTTTGGTATAAAGCTACGATTCGGAAAAATTTTAAGGTCGGAGCCCCAGAATATTGGCAAGCGCATAAAAAGATGATCACCACGAAAAAGAATGGATCAAGGATAGATACAAGTAAAATAAAGGGTAGATCGACTGCTATTAAGATCACCAAGACCAAGTAATCGCGCAAAGAATTAATTCAAAAAAACTTTCGTAAATGTAAATGTCAGCGGACATTCCAACGTTTAATCTTTCCGATTCGGGTGATGGCATGGTACCACTTAATAATAATAACCAGACGACATCGTTCGTGCCAAAAATGCCAGAAAAAAATGTAGGAGAAAATAAAGATATGATGGATTCCACACCTATTGCCGATATTATGGGTCAACCGCAAGACATGATGGAACCACCATCTCTTTCTGTCGACCCTCGCATGATTCAACAACAGGTCATGGTACCTCCCCCTCCCACGACTACTATGTCCGTTTCCGGGGCGGAGACTAAGGAAAAGAAGGGAAAGAAGAACCCATTTGATTTAACTGACGAGCAATTACACGCGGTGTTAGTTGCCGCTTGTACCGCCGCTGCTATTAGCAAACCTGTTCAGGAAAAGTTAGCTAGTACTATTCCACAGTTTCTTAATACGCAGGGAAATCGCAGTCTCGTAGGCTTAGCCTCGACCGGCGCTGTTGCGGCTATTGTTTTCTTTATCGTAAACCGATATTTCTAAAATCGTACCCTCGCGAGTACATCACCACCCTGTGCCAAATATACTAACACAAGTGCAACTGCCATACTGACCATGATTATCGTGGTCGCTATGGCCGTTTCCTGCGGATCTTTACCGAATTCCTTAAGATACCGCTTTAACCTTTTCCACTTTATACCCTCCGTGAGCATAATAATAAATAACCCAGCAGCAGCAGCGGTTATAACCGCCGTTCCACTCGAGACACTCAAGAATATGCTATGATTACCTAGGTACCAAATAAGTAACGGTAAAATTACTGTGAGTAAAACACCGTTAAGCCAGTACGCGAATTCAAGACGAATAATGGCTATACCGAATAAAAGCAAAAACCAAGATACCAACGATACGACCAGTCTGGAGGCCGATACAGTAGAAGAGGGGTCTATATCCATTTATATAAATAAATATTATTTATCTGATACATGTTTACCACAAAAGGGACTTTCTTCTGGGATAGATTTATAAACACCGAGAGTAATAGCTATCGTTTTTAGGGTGTCAAATTTTTTCCAATATTCTTCACTGTGTGTATATTCATCTACAACGCAATGTGCCAATTCGTGGAGTAATACATGGAATATCTCGTTTACGTCACCATCTATACATATACCTATCTCCTGTCCCTTGTTAACATTGTATCCGACGGAAGATGACATTCTTTCATACGCGATTAAAGGTATTTCGTGATATATATCTTCAAAATCGCGATTATCCGTCTCGATTAAATATTCCCTCAGTGTTTTATATTTCTCCCTGACTTCTACCAATTTTTGGTTTGGTTTTAAATTTGAATACATCAAATAATTAAGTATGAGTAGTACGACCAGAACTATCATTTCTATATACGAAGATAAATTTACTATACAACTCTGTTATTGGATTTCCTGATAATCCTTCCCATTTTTCCATACTGAATCCGGTATTTTCGAGTTGTGTGATCAATAAATCTTTATGTGCCAGGGGTTCCGATTTGGGTCCGTCGGCATAATACGGTGTGTCTGATAAATGTACGAACAACTTTTCGCCGAAGTTTCCACAGCTCGTCTCTTTTAGTTTAAAAAAATTACCCATGTCATCGGTCATCGGTGTCTTGAATATCAATTTTTCCGAATCTGGGATGATTCCGATAAATCGTCCACCGGGTTTTAACCGCCTTTTTACAGCTTGCAAACTGTTTATAAACATATCGCGATTTTCAAATATATAGTGTAAGGCAAAGTTGTAGCACACAATATCGTATTTTCTATTTGGACATGAATGTATATCCCCGTGGTAAAAATTGACTCGTATCTTCATATTTTTCGCACGACTTTTAGCTTCATTTAATGCATTTTCATTCGGTTCACACATATTTATATTTGCCCCTACCTTTTTCCATTTTTGAAGATCACCCCCGAACCCACACCCTACATCGAGTATACTATCACCCTTTTGAGTAACGAGTTCTATGAGGGCTCGTTTCTCGTCGTTGTGTAGACGGCGAATCTCTTCCATAGTTGATAATATTACGATATCTTTAAACATCTTAGGTTAGAAAAGCAGTTTAAAGCCTAGGGTACAGTAATAAGTACAAATGAGTCTCGAACAAGATTACACTACCGTTCCCGGTCAGTTGTTTGCGTGCCTGTCCGTAGTTGGACCAGAGGCTCCTCAGAAGAATGATAAGTTTGGTATTAAGATTCGTGGCGCGTTTTCTACCCGGGACGAAGCCGCTTCACACGCGAAGAGGTTGCAAACGGAAGACTCCACGTTTGATATTTATGTAGTGGATATGTACAAGTGGCTCCTCATCCCACCCGATCCTTCAAAGATTGAAGATGCTCATTACACGAACGATAAACTAGAGGAGTTGATGACTGGATACAGGGATAACCAGGCTCAGGCTGCAAAGATGTTTAGTGAGCGCAAGCGTGACATGGTTGAGTCGTCGAATTATCATAAGCCCGGAGATGAAAATTCTAGATTCTATAACAAACCCGACGAGCCACCAGTTAGTCACCCAGCGGATGTACTCGAGCGCCTTCAAAAGGAAGAGCCTGATACTCCCATGGAGGAATTGGTCAAGAAGGCTGATAAGATTGTGGCCGACGAGATTGTCGAGAGACAAAAGAAGCGTCTAGATGATACCCCCTCAACTATTGAAGAAGAATCTTCCGAGGAAAAATAAAAATAAAAACTAGTTTGGAATTTTTTAAAAAAATTATAAGAAAAAAAATAAAAAAAACATTTGGAATTTTTTAAAAAAATTTGTAAAGAGTTTTCTTATTAAAAAAATATTCTCTTTTAATAAGAAAATGTATGCTTCTATTCCGAGTTTGACATTACTTTTTTTAGCGTGTATATTTTTACTCGTCGTATATGTATACATCAACCCAGATGTAAAGTTTTTTACCAAGGTAGATAAGGCCGTGGCAACCGCGAGCGATGTGATAAAAGATAATCTGTATGATCCTTATTATAAGAGTACGGGTAGATACTCGTATAACGAGAAGGTTGAGGGGCCTGTGGGAAATTTTGATGGATACTCATCCGGGGAGAGTGATAAATGGTCGTTTGATTATGTTGAAACCGAAAAACCAACGCGTGACGAAGCTATTTCTAGTTTAGAACGTAGATTGCGAAAACGTGGTCTAACGGAACAACAAATCGCGGAATATGTAGACGACTTAATCACTTCTAAATCTAAATTTAAAAAGTAATATTATCCGGGGCGAAGGATGACTGGTTGCATCGTCTTTCCCATGAAGAAACCTAATATAAATGATACAAAAATTATGATATACGCATTCTTATCTAAATTAGACAAGAAATCATTCTTTTCCATCTGTGGTTGCATCATAGGAGGTGGCTGCATCATCATAGATGGATGAGGAAGGTAATACGGAGCTTCCATTTCCTCGTTATGTATCGGATCTTCTTTAGTTGGAAGTTCCGGGCTATATTCAATGGGGTTGCCAAGTTCTGTTTCCATATGTAATATAATTACTTATCTTTTTAAGCCGAATATTCCTCATCACTCTCAACATAACTCTCATCTTCACTAACTTCATCGTCATCGACTACAAACCCTTTTAGATTACCTTGCTCGTCCGCGTCAACTTCATCATCTGATTCACTCTCATCGTCGGTTTCGCATATGTCTTCCCCATCCGTTTCACAAAAATCTTCGTCTGATTCATCGTTATAATCATCTTCTGGTACCTCTGTAGGCTCTAAACGATTCGGTTGTTTAGATACTCTTCCTGAGCGAGTTTTGACTGTGGTCATATGTAAGAATTACTAAATGATATCTTTTAAGTATATTTAGGTACAAAACGTAAGTTTTGATTGTTTGCTTCTCTTTTAAACCTTTTTTCAAACTCTAATAGTATTTTCTCGTTCAGAACAGTTATTTCGTCCTGAATATCCGGATCTATGGGAATAACATAAAGAGCTATTTCGTTAAAGTGATCCAAAGCTTTTAAAACGTGATCGTAAGCTATGTATACGTCTTTAACATTATCTTTTGCGAATTGTATGTTCGTGATAAAATCTGTGTATAGTTCTGGGTTTATACCCGAATAGATTTCAGTCTCTTTTATGAGATCATCTATTATATCTTTTTTGGTTTCTACCGTGATTGTATTTGAAAATATGAGAAACAAAACTATGATAAAAAGTATGACATACATCTCTTATAATACTCTTTTTATTTTATCTAAGAGATTATGAGATCGCGTTTTACACGTACATAACTGCTCTAATACTGAATTCTGCTTTATTTTAAACTGTAAGTTATCTTTATTACACGTCTGGCAATGTGCGTTTGTGTTGATGATATACATTTTTTTCATTTTTTTTGTAACGGACAAAACTTTTGTAGTATTTTTTGTGACGTATTTACATATAAAACCGGTGAGCATATCAACCAAACTTTCTGAACTGGGTTTAACTTCTTTTGGAACGGGTTGACAAAACATGTGCGGTTTGTATCCATCTGGATACATGGCTTTATAAATTTTATCCGGTAACATGTGTCTACGCCCACCAAAATTTTTACAAAATCCATATTTTCTTCCTTTCATCGTTTCACACATACAAAAACATTTTTGGTTGATCGCGTCACCCTCTATCAAAAACCATACGTGATTTGATGCATGTGAACGACTAAGATTTTCACAATACTTTGATGTAGAAGATACTAGGTATGACGTATCTTTTTTGAAGACTTTAACAATCTCCGCACTCTGTTGACCCACTAGATGTTTTTGAATAAAAGTTTCAATCTGTGCTATCGTCTCATAATTTGTATAGGTATCTCGTGTATCTTGAATATTAAAAGATCCTTCTTCTCTCACAGACCCTTCAATCACGGCGTGATTCTTATTTTCTGTGCGCAAAGTTGCCATATGCAATAATTCAACGGAGGGTTCTTTGTCAAATATATACTCGAGTGATTTTGTTTTGTGAGAGTACATGATCACTGGTTTATATGGGCCCTGTATTACCTTTCCATTCTCACATAGCGCGCAACCTCGCCCATCGCATGGGTCGTGTTTTGCTTTCTTATGTGACCACGGCATACGAAATCCACTTCCTTTCGTTTTACGTTTTTCATTTCCGTACACTGCGGTGTCCACGATATCACCCCATGGTCGATTGGGGAATAAAATATCTAACGCAGATACGATATGTGAGTGGAGAGCCATCGCCGATCCATGGTCAACGACAAAATCCGACCAATTAATATGTATACCATGTTTGATTTTATCCCCCACAGATTTGGGTTCCGCGACGGAAATGAGCGCGTCTTTTCCGCCAAAAAACGCAACACGATCACATATAGATCTTGATACTTCTTTTAAATGGTCGAATGTTAACTCCTCATCCACCTTATAATCGATATCTACGAAAAAGTTATACGTATCAGTCTTTTGTTCGACGACGTATATCTTTTCGCCCTTATTTATGCATTTAATACACATTTCGTAAAATTCATTCAATTTATCAAACGGGACAGATAGTATTCCACCATCCATTAATACGTGTGATAGATTGGATCCATTGCAAAATCCTTGGCGCTTACACCAAGACTTAAACATACTTACAGTATCCTACACTTATTTTTTTAATCTTCTTCTTCGTGCCATATCGAACGACGATACGAAACATCTATAAATTCTTCATCTTCATTCATCAATTGTTTTTTAAACACTAAAAGTTCGTATACGGTTTTTTCTTTGAGTTCTTCCGTGTACCGCTCAGCCTTTTCTCGTGTATACGATTTATGATCGATGAGAATATCCTTAATCTGCATGAGAATATAACTCTTGGACTTCATTATTTAATAGCAAATGATTTTCTATTGGGGGAAGTCACGCAGGCGTAAAATTCTGGATTTTTTAGGACGTATTTTATGATTCGTTCCCATCTCCTTCTGGAATTAAATTCCGGTAAGGTATCGAAACTCATGTAATCGTTTTCATCGTACGTCCTTTTCATATGAATTTTTTTAGTGTACATTTTATATTTTTCTTCATTAAATTTTTTGACCAAATCAACTTGATCGTGTCGAGAATAATTAACGAAAAAGACAAAAACAGTGTATTCCAAGTCAATCGTAGGACTTTCTTTAACTGTAAATGAAAATGACGTATATTCTCCTCTTTTTAAAGAAACTACACCCCTCGTTTCTTCTTCTAATTCTCTTAAAGCGGTTCGAAGTGGATTATTGATTTCTCTACGTCTACATCCACCGGTGACGAAAATCCATTCCTTAAATCTTTTATCTCTGACTGTTAAAAATCTTGGTACGTCTCCGTTATATATTACGGGTATAGCGATGGCCTTATGTTTCTTCATTGCTCATCGCACTCTACAATCTCCTGACAAGATTATTCCGAGGATTCTGACTCGGTGATAACAGGTGTTGGTTTTTCGGTCTTCTCCTCTACTACGGGGATGGGAACCTTCTTAACTTCCACGGGAATCTTCGAGGCCCAAGGTGCGGGGCGGGGACGCTCCAAAGAAACCATAGGCTTCTGCTTATCAGCGAGTGCCTCCCTGAATTCTTCGATACTTTCATTCGTTTTCTTGTGTTGGCTGTACATGTATATGGTGGCGAACACACAGATGGCGACGGCGACGAGAACTGCGGTATCACGGTCAAATGCAAACATTATGTAAAATTTACAAATGTTATTTTTAAGTAGATATTATTGCACCCATATTTGTTTTATCGTTACTGGGGCATTCGTATCCTTGTTGAGCGAATTGTATTTCATTAAAGTGACCATGTTTACACGGCGCATTTTCTTTCTTCTCTTCTGGAGAATTAGGTATGTATTTATTGAGCGTTCCGGATTTAGGATCGTAGGTGATCATAAAAACGAAAAATGCGAGAAATAGAAAAAACCACATTTATTATTATACGGGATTTAATTAGAGTACATTAAACCGCCCATCCCTGATTCTATCCTCATAATGTTATAGTTAACGGCATATATGTCGTCGGTATGAGAAGCAGTCTCACTGACAAGGCGGGCTGAGTCAACGCGGCTAAAATTTAAACTGCCTGTAGGCTGAAGCTTTCCAGTCTCAAAGCAAAAGGGGTAGATGAAACGTTTCTTGTTGGCTCCACTCGCGGCCGCCGCGGAGGCGCAAGTGTGGTAGTACTCAGAAACGGCTGTGTAGTGAGGATCAGTGTACTTGAAGTCGGTAACATCGGTACCGTTAATCTGGAGCTTAATCTTATTATTGTCGGCAGCGATCGCTAAAGCCGCACCGTCGGCCGCAGCTAAATACTTAACTGGGTGGTTTAGGTTGAGTTCCTGGATAGTAGAATTGGAAGCGACAGACTTTTGGGTCTGGGTGATGAGCATGTTTTGGGGTGCGGCGGCGAGGGAAGAGCGTTCATCGGTATCGAGATAGATGAAATGCGCGTAGCATTCCCAAGCACCGGTGAGAGAACCACCCCACGTAACTCGAATTTCTACATCGTGATACTGTAATGCAACCAATGGAATGGCGGATTGCCAGTTCTCGCAGAAGCTGAAACGTAAAGGGTAGAAACGAGATTCCGCGGCTTCACCGTAACCAGAAATAGACTTAGTTAAGTTCTGTGACATAACAGTGGGCGCGACGAATTGGGAAAAGTTCGCATCTTGGGTGTCAATAACCTGACCTCCCACTAACCATTCTACCTTGGCAACCTGACCGAGCCAGTCGGTGGGAGAGTGCGTGACCGTACCGCTACGGGGGGCGAGATAGACAAATCCGAGGAGATCACCCTTGCGCTCGAAACGAATGGTTGACATACCATTCGCGGTGGGGTTCCCCTGGATAACCTGACGCTCAACAGTCTGAGCGAAATTTGTATGACGTTTGTAATTAGACCTAAAAAATGATACCTCTGGCTGGCCTACGATATGGGCATCTTGGGCACCAATGGCAACGAGTTGGGCAATTCCACCTGACATTTTATATTATACTAAGTTTTTATTTTTAAGCTCAAAACAATGGGACCTGTGGATGAATAGATTCGGTGAGAAGGAGTGAAAGAATTCCGATCATCGCGAGTCGACCGTTGACGAGTTCGGTCTCAGGCTTCCAAGGTCCCTGAACGTATCCCTCATCCTCCGGGTTAGCGGCGGTGCCGAGGAAAACCAAGGATGCGACGGCGATGGAGAGTCCGATGTTCTCTTGGAATTGCGCGCTGATAGGGTTACCAGTCATGATCTCATCGACCACCGCGGAAGTGAAACCAATCATAGCCGCACGACCGTTAACGCGCTCTGCGACCGCTAGAAAATCGTTAGGACGGTCGATCTTCGTGAAACGAGATCCCTCATTGGTCGCCCGCACTACGGTGCGGGACTTAACCCTGTTCCTGGATTGAATGGGGGTGGTAACGATGGGCCTGAGAGTGGCGATGCAAGACATTTTGTACTTTACGAAAGCGCTTTTTCTTTAAATCACTAGATTTTCGAGATCACCGACACGTTTGACGAGGGATGCGACTAATAGTTCCATCGTGGCAACTTTATTCTTTTCGGATTGGAGTTCTTCTTTCGTTGATTGGAGCTCTTCTTTCGTTGATTGGAGCTCTTTTTTCAGTTTATCTATTTGGATAAGAGATGGTTCTGAGACGACATCCCAATCTTTCTTAACGCTTTCTGGAACAATCATTACTATAACTACACAATTTAACCGCAGTGATACGTACAGCCGACAAAGGCGGCCACGTAGACTTTCTCATCGGCTAAAGCTCTGGTGGTATACTCTTCCTCGGATATTTGAGTTCCGTCTGGGAGGAGGTATCGAATCTGGTACGCCTTTTCGGTTTCATCTGTATCTTCCCATTGAAATTCACCATTTTCGTCTAAGTCGTTATCTAGTTCATGATATGTTTCTTCTACATATAACTCTAAATCTTGTTTTGGTTTAACTCTCTCTTTAGTTATTTTTATTATGTGTTTAGTATATCTGATCTGTTCAGAATATTTTTCCTTTTCTTCTTCTAATAAATCGTTATAATCATCTTCGGTTATTTCTACTCCGTGTTCTGTAGTATAATATTTACTTTCAATTATTTCTCTATTTTCTTCTGGTTGTTTGTTATACTGCTCATCTGATATAGCTGCAATTGATTCTTTTTTTACCCAATAAGTAACATCTTGAAAAGATTTCTTTATTTTTTTTACTTTTTGTGTTGTCGGATTAAAATCACAATCCATTGTTATTTTGGCAACTGTATAGTTTTTTAATGAGTCTGAGATTTGTTTTTGGCCATACCCTAATATGTCAGAGGTCGTGATATAGTCACCCGATTCGAGAGAACCGTTAATATTCGTGACCCAAACAGCACCTTCACCAACGGAGTTAATGTATACACGGGTATCACCCGTTTCTTTTTTGAATAACGAAACAAATTTGCCGTGTTTTTCCATTCTTTCATCGGGATCTTCTGTAGATGATATAACACCGAAACACGATTTGTCGTTAACCTTATTTGAAAGACTTACTATAGGTAATGATTCGTTTATCGTTATGGCTTTATTACCTGTTTCAACGCCATAAGACATTTTAACATATCTATTTTGGTCAGCACAAACAATATAGCCTTCGTAATCTATTGCTTTTTGATGAGGTATGTCTTTTATAAAAGTTCTGTGCTGCCCCGTAAAGTTTATTGCCCCTCCCCAGCTTATATCATCTTCTATATATCCATTTATTCCTGCATCACCAAAAAAAGCGATATTATCGACGTATAGTCTCATTTCTAAATTATTATTGCCACCAGATACACGAAAAGCGTTAGCATGAAATCCACCCGCGGTATATACCCATCTATTGTTATATGATCTCATATATGTTGTATCCTGGGCAAACCAACCATTACCATATGATTCCCAATGAATACCATTAGTTCCATTAATACGGAACCAATCACCCTGGCAGTGTATACCATTACTCGAATAAATTCTATTCGAGCAATAAATATCACCGGTATTTTTTATATGCCCATGTTGGGCATTTAAACCTATGCGAACGTGACCACCTGATGCGACATACATACCCCAACCACCTGTGAGTAGTGAAGTGAAGTTCCCATGCGAATAGCCTATACCGTACATACTACCAATCGCATTGTCTCCAGTTGGCATATAATTTGATCCTATAGTGTAAATAGGATTCACCATAGTGGAGTTGGCACCGACACTATTATACGAACCAACCATGTATCCACTATTGTGACTCGATCTATAGAGGTATGGCGTGGATACGTAAGTAGACGCTCTAATGGTTCCATTCACTTCTAATTTATGACCCGGATTCGTCACTCCAATTCCCACATTCCCTGTAGTCCTATAAATATTTGATCCACTTAACGTGAAATAGTTAGTACCATCAGCACCTTGGTCACCTCTTGGAATTACAAAATCAAAAACGGCAGCGGAACTCGTACCAGAATTAGTCACAGATGCCTCTGTCCCCGCGAGTCCGGTCGTTACTGTTACGTTATCAATCGTAGCCGCGGCTCCATCCTCACCATTAGTACCATTAGTACCCGCATCACCTCTCGGAATAACAAAATCAAAAACGGCAGCGGAACTCGTACCAGAATTAGTCACGGATGCCTCTGTCCCCGCGAGTCCGGTCGTTATGGTCGGGTCCCCAATCGTAGCCGCGGCTCCATCTGCACCCGCTGGTACATTCTCTAATAAAGAGCCATCACCTTCAAACGAAGCCGCTTTCACACGCCCAGCTGTTGCGTTTATTTCGATTTGCGATCCCACACGTAAATCCGTGTTTACGTAGGCGTTACTGTTTACGTGTAAACCTGCGTCAGGGTTTGTGGTGATGAGTCCTACACGATTATTATTGGTATCGACAAACAGGTGGGAAGAGCCTACCAGTAAATTACTGGTAATATCCACCTTTCCTGTGAGTACGTGGTGATTCGTATCGGTCATCTATAATTAGCAAACATCTTTTACATGCGGGTCACGTATGTAAAAGGTGTGGGTCTCCTCCGGCCGGGTTTGAACCGACGACCTACAGGTTAACAGCCTGTCGCTCTACCAACTGAGCTACAGAGGAATGGGTCCTCTCTACTAGAATCGAACTAGTGACCATTGGAACTACAGTCCACTGCTCTACCGACTGAGCTAAGAGAGGAAAAGATTTATATGCTTGTTCTGGGAGCCTCTTAAGGTGAACAGTCTTATGAGTCTCCCGCATATAAATCAAGCTCCCACCAGGACTCGAACCTGGGGTAGGGGATTCAAAGTCCCCTGTGTTGACCAACTACACTATAGGAGCGGGTATATCATTTACTTGGTTTAATTCTTTAAGCTCGAATTTCCATTTGAAGTAGTACATGAGTAGCGAGAAAAGAGTCGCCGCGACGTTCGTGATGGTCATCGGGATAATATCGTAATAAAACGAATAAACGAGAGATAGAATACTCGCCGTTAAGTTTAAGTGTAAAAAAGTATAGTTAATAGCTTTCGCATCTTTATATTTATACACGTGATTGATCTCGGGTATAAACATGATAACTATGACGACAGATCCTAGTAGGCCACATACGTCTATGACATTCATACTTACGTATAAGGGTCTCCGTGTTTTTAAGTGGGTCGTTCGAGTGTTTCGATACGTCCGATTAAGTTTACGAGAAGTGTGTTAAAGTGTGTCTGACGATTTTCGAGGATGGTCACCTTATTCTTGAGTCGATTATTCTCGATTCGTAATTCACGGGTGAGATCTTTATTCTCGGTCGTTACCACCTTCTCGGCTTGGAGTTCTGTATATATTTCCTGGTTCGATTTAATCAAGTAAGGTAAAAAACCTTCGTAATTTACATATGCCTGTGTAGTTCCCCACGAAGAATAATCTGGATCCTGTGTGGGATCATTAGGATCTGGTGAAACTGGTTTTGTTTCTGATGGGTTGGCATCTTTAGATGGATGGACTAGGAATCTTAATTCAGGTGCGTCATACCAAACATCTTGAGCAATTAGTCCAGCCTCGAACTGTTCGGGTATATCGGTGTCGTTTTCATTTTCCGGTAATCTGTGTTTTTTGATGTATGTTTGTGGTTTAAGTTTTAAAAGAGTATCCGTTGCATTTGTTATAAATGCCTCGTCTCGCTTTAATCTATCATCGGATGAGTGAAGTGTCGTACCCCCCTTTTTAACTGTAGTAACATTCCAAAAATTATATTCACTTATAGTTTCACCGTCGCGGCCAATATAAATACCCTTCCCGGTATAAGGTGTGTACCAATTACATCCACTACCCCATGCATACCACCTAAATTCATTTAAGTAGGCATCTGATCTACCTATACTTAACTGGTATCCCGCGGGCGAATCAATTCTTAACTTATCGGTAAATCTATCAAATCTGACAGCCCCCCTCACATCCAATTGTGCTTCAGGGACTTTCCCGATGCCGACGGCCGTGTCGCTGATGACCATGGACCGCCCGGTTCGGCCCAAGTTGTAGAGTTTCTTGACCTCCGAGGGTTCGAGGGCGACGTTCCATATTTGGGGTTTCGAAACACACCCATTATAACCCTCACCGAAACTACCTGGTGCTCCATTAAAATTAGAACCAATCGATATATTGTCTACACCTTGGATTGCTTGTGTTCTCGCACTACCCTCCATTGTTAAAGCAGTAATCTCAACACCGTCTATAAATATTCCATTATATGCTGTAGTTGCCGAGCTACTCCCAGTTCCTCGTTTAACTACGGCTACATGGTGCCATTGTTCCACATTTATTACTGCATTCGTCGTATGCATCGCCACTGCACCTATATCGTGTGCAACTTTATTCCCATCCTTCAAATATATACCACCCGTTTGACTCGCAGCCCACGAGCTTCCAAAGTAAAAAACAACTGGATCTGTATTGGTTTGAGTTGTACCGGATTTTATCCAACACGATATAGTGTAAAACGCATCACCCGTAGGTAAATTAGTATCAGGTAGACTACCATTACGATCAACATAAACAGTATCACCTGTCCCATCAAATTTAAACGCCTTATCCGCTGCGGAGTAGTAGGCATCACCAAAAAACGCCGCATGATTCCCCGACCCCGAGATATCTGTGGGTGAGGAATTGACGGTGGTATCGAAATCCAGCACCAACTTCTCGGGTCTCGGAGTTTCCGTATCCACGTCATACCGCGAAATGCGGGGAACATCAAGGGACCTCCCTAAAGTCAGCGAACCCTTATCGAGGGTCGTGGGACCGGGGGTGCCGAAAAGTTTCCATTCGTTAATATTAAGACGGTTTCCAGGTGTACCACCTATCACTTTATTAACGGCAACCCTGAAATACTTATAATACGTTTGTGAATTAGTATCTACTGTTATATATTCATTGAATTCAGACGCGAATGAATAGGACGTTTCGGAAATGCTTTGTAAGGTATCCCATGTATGTCCATCGTTACTTCCTAGAACCAACGCTTCCCTAAAGAAACGGTATATTCCGTAATCAGATAAGTATGTTGTTCCATTGAATTGTAGTGGATAGAATTGATTTGTTCTTAACTTTATGGGGTACGGTAACTCAATTTCTAAGAATTCACCTAAATATGTACCACCACCGGATAATAAAGTGACACCCGTATTCGCCGTGTAATTACCATTTGTATCATAATCAGCTGATCCGTGATATGAGTCTAAACCATAGTTTAAATCGTCATCAAAAGCATTCCATGGCTGTCGATCTAAATTTGGTGATGTATTGGGTGAAGATCTAGCCTTAAATATTCCATGTCCCGCTATGACAGATTCGTTGGCACTCATAGGACCTGGAGGATACTCTTGGATTCGCTCATCTCCCGCGAGTTCCAATTGGCCCGAGGGTTCGGTGACCCCCACGCCCAAGTGTCCCTTGTACAGGGTCACTTGGGACTTGGACCCCAAGAAATAGTCTTTTTGGTAATCGTACAGCTCTTGGACCTGCCCAGCATTGAGGACTTTTGCTCCATATACACGAAAGTTCGCGATGGAACCGTCGAAGTAATCAACTGAATTGGTTGTACTACCGACTGCCAGTGAAGCCGAAGCAGGAATACCCGTGGGTAGAGTAGTTATAACATTACCCACTGAGAAATCGATGTGGTGGCCGTTTACGTACATCTTTTTAGTTGAACCATCAAAAGTCAGGGTTGTGTGATACCATGTATCCGAAACCCACGAAAATGAAGAAGTTTTTAATGAAGAATCTCCACCATAAAACCACCAATTTAAACTGTTCCCACTATTAAAATCCGCGGAACCGTCGCTAATCCAAAATCCACTGGATTCGGACGCGGCAGGATTTCCTATATGAAAAATATTACGTTTTCCAGAAACTGTATCAGCCTTAAACCAAAAAGCAACTGAATGAAGTTTGTTTGTACCCCAGTACGATGTATCTATGGTGCTCGTTATTCTTTGGGATGAAGACGCATCAAATTTAAAGGAATCAATACCATCAGTCGAATCTAACGTGGGTGGAGATGTTGACAAAGCTCCTGTATTTGTATTTGGGGAAAGGTCTGGAATAGGACTCTGTACTGTACTTTCACCCTTCGCATCATAGTAGACCTCCAACTGGGTCCCCGTGGTCGCCGGCACGTTGTACACGGTCTTTAGGGTGGTGTCTAGGGAGCCACTGCCTTCTTCGTGGCCGTAGTATTCGATGTTAAATATTTCTATTCGAGTGGCACTAGAAGATGATGGTAACTGTTTTTCTTCTACAAGAAGTAAAATGTATTTGTATTTAGTTGAAATATTTGAGAAGTTAATAGTAGCCCCGTCTTGGTTACTCGTAATGTCACCCCAACCTAGGTCTCCATCAAAGGTGTGAACCAAGTCCCATGTAGAGTCATTATTACTTCCTAAAAAGACACCTTTTTTGGGTCTTCTATCATCACTCCCTGCGGTATCGTTATTGTACGCGTTAATAAACGCTCTTTGTAATTTTATAGATTTTGGGAGCTCTAATTTAATCCAGTGACCAGTATAATTGATACCACCCGCTGCGAAAGTTCCAGCCGTTTGTCCGGCTGTGTTAGCATCTTCACCATCCCCAGAGTGAGAATATGTTGTCTCTTCGGTTGCCCATGAAGTTCCTAAAGGGTTAGAATCAAAAGCTTCCCATCCCGACCTACCAGAAAAATTACCATTAGTTGTCACTTTGTACCCCTTGTACCCAGAAGCTGTAGCCGCGTCAGCAGTCATAGCCACCTCCGGGTACTTCCGCAGGGGTCGATCGTGGGGTCCCGTGTATTCGGTCACCACGTTGGAGTCCGATCGAATCGTGGTGACGTGTAAATTACCCGTGACGGTCGCTTCTTTCGATGCGATT
>Ga0222719_10000077_pt1 | contig 89857 bp, 66 predicted proteins | sample C33_34DmetaG_FD_165039 | JGI IMG/M metagenome (GOLD analysis project Ga0222719, IMG submission 165039) | Estuarine water microbial communities from San Francisco Bay, California, United States - C33_34D | ecosystem: Environmental > Aquatic > Marine > Unclassified | place: USA: California... | reverse complement strand
TGCTTGAGATGCGAGTGCAAGTCGGTCAGTATCTTTTTAGTTGACGCATTAAACTTAAAGGATTGGGCTTGCGTGCTGGGCAACTGAAAATCATTCAATGGTGGCTTTCCCCCCATGACGCGTTGGAAACTGGACCATAGCTGTGAACGAAGACGAAGGGGATGAGTTAGCGAGATGACCAACGGAAGAGTATGACCCGAATGCCTTTCCTTACCATTGTGTGTTGACCAGACACCTCACTCTGTAAAACTTGAAAAAAAGATGCGTAGGTGGTATCGACGTCCACGAAAGTGGGAGAATTGTCCGCAGCTGGTTTGGTCAAGGCTCCAGTGCTAGCACCGAAAACACCAATCCTTGAAACTGCGTTCGCAAGGTTTCCATTGTGGTTATTGTTCTGATGCCGTGATACTGAAGGCTCAGCTTCTTTACTTTCTCCTCCAGACGGGGCCTCTGTCGAAGGTTTTTGGCTAAACGTTTGCTTTTGTTTTCCGGAATCGTCCCTTCCACTCGACGAGCGGACTCGACGCAAACGATCTTTGATGACTGAGCCAACCTGGATTTGCTTCATTTTATCGGAGCGACGGCGACCACCCATTTCTGGAGTCGATACTCCAAGAACTTGATTTCCCACTCGCAGGTTTACGTCGTCATTTTTGCTGTCTTGATCGGCACTTTCCTGCATGGTCGAATCATACGAAGCCCTTGTGATTACTCCTTTATTTTTCTTCATCATTCTCTTGGCAAGAACATTCTTAATCCGCTTTTTACCCAAAGCGTCAGAGTCTTTAGTAGAAAAACTCCCAGCACTACTGGCGTTCGATGAAAAACTGCGACTCGACTTCATCAAGATCTGTTTTAAGAACGTCGGCGATGCCGGGTTCGAGCGAGAGACTGGGTTTGGTGTTCTCGTCGGAGTTGATCCAAATCGACCCTGACGATTGGTAGTTCCGGCTTCTGAAGGATCTCGTTTGGTCTTTTGAGATCCTGCGACTCGGTAGTCAACAACTGAAGGATCTCTGCGTCGAATGTGGTGGGAATGTTGATTCGATCGAGTAACGAAAGGTATGCCGCTTGATGCCAATATCGACTTTGCCAAGTCTTCGCCGCGGTCAGCCACAGATTTTTCTTGTTCTCGGTGGTCTCTACTTTCTTCTTCTTCTTCGTTTGGCACCTTGTCACTTGATTCGGGTGGATCTACTGTGGGTGGATCGAGCCTTGGCCGACTGCTCGAATTTGCTTGGCCTTGATCGAAAACTGCTGTGTGGTCCGCTTCTGGTTCACGAGGAACTCGTCTCTGGAGTCCTTGTCGATACAGCAGCTGCTGATTCAAGGTGTAGTTGTGTGGATTGGACGACATGGTTACCACGACGATTCAAGGTACAACAGAGAGCCGTGTGGGTTTCGCCTATCGGTCAAAAACAATCAAAGGTAACTCTTTGAACCTCCAGCGCCTCAGAATGCTGCAAAGCTAGGCCGATGTAGAAACTGTCTTGCCGAACAAACAAAAAATGTTCAGCCAAAGCAATCTCCTATTTGTGATGTTGCACAGGTGCAAGACTATGTTGGTCGAACGTTTATGCCGTCTTTCTCCTTTCCGCAGTCTCGAAATCCCATCGTCGAGTAACAGTTTTGAATTGAAAATCAATCGTCGCGCCGGTCGGCAAATATTCGATATTAAGGGCTTTATAGGAATATAAACAGTTAGCTTTTATTTACCCTATCATGAATAGGTTTTGGTGCTATTTGTAAAGGCTGCTACTCTACCCAACCGAAATGGAGGGTAACGTGGAGCGTGACTATTCGTTTGGTACCATTGCTACCTTAACCATTGCCAGAAGTGTATAAAACTAAGGTGAATCAAAAGCAAAACGCACACGACGAGACCTTCGACGCTTAGTGTACCCAGACAGCTAAATACTTACGTATTTATAACTGTGCTGCGTCGACAATACGAGATCTTATGCATGGGTATCAAGCTCTGGCTACAAGCTGAAAATAATCTACAACAGCTTGTAAAACATAGGTCTATAGCCATCTCAAAAGTTTTTTCGTGGAATATATTTATATTTGTGGTCTGTGCGTGGAAAGTCATGGAATTTGACACAAGTTGAACCTCCTAGTTCCGTTGCTGCTGCTGCTGCAGCTGCAGCTGCAGCGCGGCAAGGATTGCCAGTTGCTGTTGTTGTGTTACTTGGGCTTGATTTTGCGGATCTACTGAAGGCTGGGATGGGGAAGCCAATAATGCCGCGGCCGTGGCCTCTAAAGCGGGTAATTGCTGAGTCGCCGATGGTCGTCCTGCGACTAAATTGGCCTGGGTGTGCGCGTTGCCACCCGTACTGCCATGGTTCTGAGCGGTAAGTAGGTTTTGCAGGGCACTGTGTAGGTCAATACCAGTATTCGTATCAACGGGAGTGGCAGTCACAGGCCTAGACTGCGGGAGATGAGCCTCATTTCTCTGCTGTTGCTGATGATGAAGCCCAAGTAGCTCTTGGAGCGCACGCATGAACACTTGGTGTTGCGTTTCTTGTGTAAGAGGATTGTTACACAGCTGTTCGAGCAACTGTAGCTTTGCTTCCAGTTCTTGTTGTTCACGAAGCTGCTCCTTCAACCGTCGCTGAGTTTCGTGATTCTGCCTCCTGAGGTCGGTTATGAATGCGGCAAATGTTTGCGGCGGAGAATTCGAATTCGTGGTTCCTTGGTGAGTTGAGCTTAAGTTCGACCCACTACTTACCGTTGATTGAGGTTCTGACGATGAGGGAAACGGTGAGAAGCGACACTTAACATGGCTGTTTGGCGCTTGTGTGTAATGGGTGCACTTACCTGAAACGGCGGCTGAGGCTGGTACTCCTGCGTGCTCTCTGTTCTGGAGGAAAGTAGAGAAAGAAAAAGGGGCGTGGGACGCTTGGCTACTTTCAAGTGATTTCTGTGAATGGGAATGCACAGGGCGACCTTCAGTGCTGTGTCTCTGAGATGCTGCAAGTTGTACCTGCTTTTCGACGAGACCACGATTGTATTCGTCCATCTCCCGACGGTATCGCTTTGAGTCCTCCTCCGCAAGGTCATTGTAGCGCTGCAGTTCTTCGGGAGATATGCGCTTCCAGAGTCGGCCTATTGTTTGAACCATTGGTTCTGCAGGACCGTCCTTTCCTTTCACCGAGCTGCTATCACTCGAGGAGGCCTTCTCCGACACGATTCGAGCCCTCTCGTCTCGGAAAAACAAATTGTATGCACTCAGAGGTCGTCGGGGCATCCCCTCTGGCTTCTTCTGACGATACTTCGCAGGTATCCTGCTCTTTCTTGTTGGCTTTGGCTTGGTCTCACTCATCGTTACAGTTTTTTTTTTTAATGAGTTCGTTCGCTTTGCCTCGTGGGAATTACTGGGGAATGATACGTTGGCGCTACGTTTTGCGAGCCTAGAATGACGGCTGGCAGCGGCGGAAGCCGGGGTAAATCCACTGGGTGGCCATTGACGCAAGCGCTCCATCTGTGAAAGACAGCTGCACTGAACAGAAAGCGGTGACGTTAACAGAAACTTTTCTATAATCTTTATTCTCTGACAGCTGCCCAAACGTAAAGTCTTACTTTCTTAGCGACTCTTTTTCCATGCTATTCGTAACTGCATATCATAGCTCAACTTTTTTATTATTGAGTATGGACTTTGGTGTAGCAATATCATGTTATATGAGTAAGACTTAGTAGAGTATTCTTTGTCCTAAATAAATTGATAACGTGACGTTAATAGGTGTCAATCCTCTTCCACTTCTTACTTAACCTTCCTATGTGTAGTTTTAGTCACAGCTTGGACGAAGAGGTAGTTGAGTTGGTAGAATTTAGTTGCTTGATAGAAGTCCTTTCTACCCCTCCGAATTTTACCCTACCCTAATAGGGTAGGGTAGTATGTCAAGAGTATTGAAACGCGCGTGCTTCGCGCGAAAAGACATATCTGGGCGGCAGCGTAGCTCGTCAACGCTGCTCAGTGGCCATGACGAGCGACGACGATTAACAGATCTTGCGGTCAAAGACTGTTCGTACTGCGGTTGCATTCGTCTCGTGTTCATTACTGGTCCATCGCTTGTCTCTCTTGCGTGTGCAAGAAGTTAGTTATATTGCATACGAGAAGGGTTGTGGAACCACCTAACTTTGCGGGCAAAATACTTACGACAATGATACCTTCTCAAGATCCTCCACCGGTTAGCGGCCGTTCCACCAATCCTCGAGGATCGGCGTTGGAAGCTCCGACGCCCCCTCGTGGAAACAATCCTCCTGTTGCCAGTATCGGTCGTAGAGGTCGACCGCCATTACAGCGTCCGCCTGCGAGATCACGAAGTCCGAGTCCGACCACGAGGACTGGAGTGTACAATACACCCACACGCACGGTCCAGGCTTCTCCTTCGCGATTCAAACTTCCTCCTTCCTCTGGACGAAACTCGTCGGCACGCAAGACCGCCAGTACCGTCAAGAATCAAGGGTCTCTTCCTTCGTCGACGTTTTCGACGCCCAGACGAATGAGTGGCGGAAAGACCTCGCCACTTCGAACGGATGTGTCAAATGTTACTGACACTGGTATTTCAATGCGGCAGCATTTGCCTGCTGCTTCCGTGGAGTCGGCGAACCTTCCCGAGACCAATGGATCGTCTAGTCGAAAGGTAGAGAATATGTCGCAAGCGTCGAGCAATCCTGCTCAATCTGAAAATATGGAGTTATCGGCATCCATTTCCTTGGACCCGACAGGTGATGATTCACTGGGTGTTTTCCCGGTCGATGAGGGAGTGGCATCCGTCGAGGTTAGCGACAGTCGTCACCAAGCCGAATCTCCCCAGCCAAACAGGTCTGACGATTCTCCTTTACTTCCTGGCTGGGAAGAGGCAGTCGACCCTAGTTCTGGAAAGACATATTATTTCCATGCCGAAAGTGGAGAAACGCAATGGAATCTTCCGGGGGCACGGGCTGCCGAAGAAAGTGTGACTAGTCCCACCGATCCAAGTAAGGCTTCATTGGAAGAACCCGAAGCTATTTTTTTGGGCTCTGAGAATGATGCGAATGTATCAAAGAGCGAGAATGCTGGAGGAGATTCAGCCATGCCACGTAGCGAGGAATTCGAAGCTGGAAATCCTTTGACGGGTCCTGAGGCCGAAGAGCCGTCGCTACCAGAGGGTTGGCAGCGAGTTGTGGATCCTGCATCTGGGTCTATGTACTTCTACAATGAAATCGACAATTTAACCTCCTGGGACCCTCCGCCTACGATGGCTCTTGATTCAAACGCTCAGACCACTGATGCGGCCACAGACAAAGGCGAGCTGGAGGCCGTGGAACCGAAGCCTGGAGAAGAGGGCGGCGGTGGAGAGGAGCAACTCCCTGAAAATTGGCAAGAAATCGAAGATCCGGACTCTGGAGGTGTCTACTACTACAACAGTGTTACTGGCGACACGAGTTGGGAACGACCTGCTGGTGAAGATCAAGCTGAGCCCGTCGATAGTGGGCCTGCCGAAGGAGTAGACAACGGAGTTTCTCTCTCGGTAGGGAAATTGGAATCGACAGAATGCGAATCGGATCCTCCCGCGGAATCACTGATATTGAACGAGGCACAGGGCGAAGATCTAGGCCATTCCTCCTTGGAAGTATCTCAAACTAAGGATCTTCCGCCCGGATGGGAAGAAGTAGTTCACCCAGATTCTGGAGACGTTTATTATTATAATACCATCGACCAGTCGACCACCTGGGAACGCCCTACTTATCAGAGTGGTATGGTCGATGATATGAAAGGTGCTGCAGCAGGTATTGATGAGACCGCTGATTCTCGGATCGACAACAAAACTTTGGGGGGTACTGAGGGTGATACGCCCTTAGAGTCCGAAGACAGGGATAATGATAGAACGATGTCCCAGAGTTCTCATGGTGGAGCGGTAGCTGAGCCTTTTGTTTCGGAGGATGAAGTCGCTCGACATGGATCTATCGAGCCTGGAGCAAGTGGTGGCGTCGCCTCGGGACTCTTCGAGTCGTTGGCCCCGGACGATGACGTACAGAAGAGCTTGCCGAACGGGTGGGAAGAGGCTCGCGACCCAGATAGTGGTGAAGCCTATTACTATAACGCCTTGACGGGTTCGACATCTTGGGAAAGACCAGTAGACGAGGCTACTGGTTCTGAACAGCTTGTGGATGATTTACGGAAAGAAGAATCTGGTGAATCGATTGCGAAGGGTACCGAGGAAGATGGAAAATCATATGACAGTAGCTCAATCAATGAAAGCGATTCTGATGGCGGGCAATCAGAGACAGAACCTTTGCCCATTGGGTGGGAAGAAGTGTTTGACAAGGATTCTGGGCGTGTATATTACTATAATGCCGAAGAAAATACCTCTTCGTGGACACTTCCAACCAGAAGCACCGGTCAAGGTGTCGAAGACGAACTCGTCGCCAACGAGTACTCTGTCGATGGGAATTCGCCTGATCGTGCGGATTCCCCAGCTTCCCCTGTAAAGAAAGACGTTGCGTCTGACGCTAAACTTCAAGTTCCTGATGGATGGGAAGCTGTTGACGACCCTGACTCCGGTGAGACTTACTATTACAATGCGGCGGAAGGCATATCATCTTGGGAGCTTCCTGGCGCGGATAGCGGTTCCTACACAAACGGCCCATTAGAATTGGAAACTGAACGCCCCGAGGTCGTGCACGATACCGGATCATCTCTTCACGTGGCTTCTCCTGAGGATACTGCAACTGCAGACAGCGCCATGGAGCAAAACGAAGAGAATCCAGAAATGACAGTTGAACAAGACGCCGAAGAAACCGAGTCCCAAGGTAGCTCACTACCCGAAGGTTGGATGAAACTATTCGACGAAAGCAGTGGACGCTCTTATTATTACTGTGAGGAGGATGGCACAACGTCGTGGGAGAAGCCCCAGTTTGAGACTGGGGAGATCGAAGCTACGCCAGATCCGTCTAACGATGCAATCTATGTTGTGAAGAAATCGGACGATGATTATGCTGACGAGCCCGAAGCTGCGCCAGAGGAAACATCTGCCGATATCGAGGACTCGGCATCCCTCCCAGAAGGCTGGACAGAACTAATTGACCCTTCTAGTGGCCAGGCTTATTATCTTCGTGACGATGGTTTCACCACGTGGGAAAGACCCGCTAATGTCAACGAGTCGGTCGATGAACCCGAGAATATTATGGGTACCGCTTCGCCCACTGGAGCTGAATTGGAGTTACCGGAGGGTTGGCAAGAATGTACTGATCCTCAAACCGGTGACATTTTTTATTTCAATGAAATCGAAAACATAACATCGGCGGAAAGACCCTCGCGCAAAGTTAATGACTTATCTTTTGGAGGAGGTGCGACGTTCAAGACTAATAGCAAACCTGACGAATTCGTTAACCCGCATGAGTATGAGGTGCTCGGAGCTTCTCCACCTGAAGCGGAGGGTGGCGCCAATTTTGCACTGGTTTCCAACGTGGCCGAAGTTGGGAATGCTGTGACACTGCAACCCGGTTGGGAAGAAATAGTAGATCCGGACTCTGGAAACGTGTACTACTTCAACGAAATAACTAACGAAACCGCATGGGAAAGGCCCGAAGTATCGACCGTTGAACCAAATGCATCTGAAACACTGCAGTCTTCTGCACCACCGACGGATGAGGCGATTTCTTTGCCACGTGGGTGGGAAAAACTACTGGATCCAGATTCTGGGGAACCATACTACTACAATGAGGCAACTGGCGAAACAAGTTGGGATCCGCCGATGCCTTCAACTTCCGAAAGTACTCAGCAGGATTTCATCAAGTCGGATTCGATAGAGCGTCTGCGGGCTCGGCCCCCTCATGCGATTGCGACGTTCGGTTTTGGAGGCAGACTTTGCACCTGGCAACCCGGAGGCGGATCTAGTTCTGTTGGTATTCACCGAGTTGCCACCTTGGTCCAGTCGCCGTTATTAGATATTGAGCGGGCTAAGAGTGCCTCGGGGTTCTCTGGTCCCCTTCTTGCCGCCGACGATGCTGCAGTCTTTGGATACGTACAATCACAAGCAGCAACGAAAAATGACTTGTTGTGGAAGTTGATTGAAATTGCTTCAAAATCAAACGGGCGGCTACGAAGTGACAGTGTGGTCGGTGATCCCCAGAGTCCCGAGGCTGCGGTTGTAGATGCATTGCTGATGGGGAGCGAAGGAATGAAGGTTGATCTTGATGAACTGGTAGATCCAGCAGTCGAAATCGACGGTAAGTCTCAAGTATGAGAATATTTCCTACTAGCGTGGCAGTCCCGTCTCACACCATTGGTATCCTCTCTCTAGCTGGGGATTCTGCGGGCCTTCGCCGTGTTCAAGATATGCTAATCAGAGGCAAGAAGGAAGAGGCGGCAAAAGAGGCAGCTTTTGCGGGCCATTTCGCTGTTTCGCTCATGTTAGCCAGTATGTGCGGACCTAAGTTTTACCAGCAATCCATCGCCAACTTCGCTGACAAAGCCTTGCGTTCGGGCTCACCTTTGCATACGATCTCAATGCTGTTCTCTAGTCAAGTGCAACCCCCGAAGAAGGAAGATTCAAACTCCTCCTTTTGGGGCTCTGACCCTGATGAATTGCGTAATTCGTGGAGGAGTCACCTGGCCGCAATCATTAACAACCGCAGTCGTGGCTGGGACATCTTTGGTGTTTCACTCGGCGACCAGCTTCTTCGAATTGGAGAAACAGAAGCTGCTCACTTTTGTTATGTGTTTTGTGGCTGTCCAGTTGCCAGCGTAGCCCGCCGCGACTCCCGTCTTACCCTTTTGGGCTGTGACATTACGCCTGGAGAGCTCGGCCTAACCACGAAAGAGTCTATGCTAGCCTTTGAAAGGACTGAGGCTTATGAATGGGCTAAGCGACGAGGAAACCCGGCCGCGACAATACAGTGTTTGCAACCTTTCAAGTTGTTGTATGCCATGCTTTTGGCCGACTGTGGGTTGGAATCATCGGCACGAAGCTATTTGCAGACGATAGAAGATTCACTTCAAATGGTCAAGGCGAAGTCGACGACTGGTCCACTTTCATTGGCGCTGATTTCCTCCGACGCTGAAATCTTGGCGACAGAGGTTCACGCCTTCAGGATGCGTCTATCGAGAGGTTTCTTAGTCGACAACGATTATTTGACTGCGGAACAGCCATCACGACCGGAGATGGACACAGATTCCTCTTTCATGACGGCCCACTCTAGTCTAGTCGACGCCGCGAAGAAACCAAGTACGGTGGCGAAAGGAGGAGAAAGCCGGGCTGACGTTTCAAGTCTGCGGCAAAGCGGACCTACTCTTGGCTGGAGCCATACCCAGGACACGCTACAGCAGCAAGCCACGGAATCTGGGACGCAGCCTTTCGTTTCAGGAAGTAGTATGCCCCCAGGAGAAGAGGCAATGACCCCCGTTAGAGAAGACACTGAACCCAGCCAAGTAGTGCCGAAGTCTGATCAAGCCCCTCGCCGGCAACCTTTTCCAGCGACGGGCGGAAATTCAAGTGGGACCGAACCCTTCAGTCCGCAGCAAGTTAATGATGTTAAACCAGTAAAGCCTAAGAGCGCTCCTATGTCGGCCCCTGCGAATCTCCAACAAGGCTCGAATGATGCCGCTCCGTCGTCCGGCAAAAGTAAGTGTGTTTGGTTGATTGCTTACACGAATGATTCGATTGGCTTCTAATCATCTACTTTCTTTATCTCTCCTTTTAAAGAGCAAGGATTTTCTTCTCTGGGCCTCAAAGGTTGGCTGATCAAGAAACTCAACCCCGATGCTACGGAAGCAGATATCGGAGAGTCCATGCAGGCTTATTATGACGAGAAGCGGAAGATATGGGTTTTCCCAGGAGAAGATCCCGAAGAGAAGGCCAAACCTATTGGTCCTCCACCCACAATCCCCAAGGCTGAATCTGCTGCCGGTGGTGTCCCCGGTGCCTCTCCTGGTCCCCCGTCTGCTTCGCAAGCACCAGTGGCGGCTGCGAGCGACCCGCTTGCCGCCATGATGGCTCCCCCGAAGCGTGGTCCGGCAAATTTCCAGAAGAGATCCAACACAGTCGGGGCTACACCAGGGGGTGGACCACCGACAATGATGATGATGATGCCCCCCGGAGCGGACAAGAGCAACCAGTCAAATAAAACACCAGTGGCCCCTCCGCAGTTTGCCGTGTTTACGCCGACACCCAGTTCTTAAAAAGGTGAGCACGCTGTGTTCCTAGAAAGATTCAATTTTCTTAGTTAATCATTTCAATGGCGCGCTGACTCGTATTATCAGATTGAGTGACTCTCCAGAGCAGCCTGTCGCGAGGATTTAGATTATCATGTAGAAAGTTAGTAGAAAGTAGCACTGAGTTCTACCCGAAGATAAGTCGGCAATTCGAGCTCTTTTTTAAGACTTCCATTTAAGATAAAGACTTTTAGGGTAGGGGCCGAGTTAAACGTCTCCAGCGGTTTCGGCTTCTCACCCACGCAATGCGGACTCGCTGCAAATCCAAAACAGCGCGAAGATACACCAATAACAGACTGACAAGACACTTCTTGGGATACCGACAGTGCGACCTTGTTGACGCATAGGTTACCTGTTCCGTATTCGGTCATAATAAATTGAGGAATCTTTCTTTTACTCCCCAGTGACACTGCTTACGGATTAGTTGAGAGACCCTTCGAAAGAGTTATCAAGGACACGAACGAGCTTGCTAACCTCTGAGAACCTCTTGTCCCTGTCATTGTTCCCTCTGTCCTTATTCGCCCAAGGTTCTTGAGGGATAAATAATACACTCATTCCACGATGGTTCGTTCAAACGATAAAGAAGAAGAGTTGGGTCCGGTCACAGAGTCGACGTGGACGACGGATCATCATCTCGTCGGGACGACCACGCTTATTGGATCGGCTTTGCGCTCGACGATGGTCACATTTCCCGTCGACGATTGCAGCAGCAACTCTCGGAACGACCAGGGCGGACAACGTAGCGGCGACAGGAGCTTGAAAGAGGATCGATCGGGGAACGAGAAGGATGCGCGTGTCGCGACAACGACTCTGGCCCGCGTAGACGACAATTGCTCCTTGACGATTTCGGCGTTTCAACCCGAAAATCAGCCGGAACGCAAACCTGCACTTTGGCGAGGGCTCTTATGGCCTACTGAGGCCGGTTTTATTCACAATCAGAAGTTACTGGCGTCTCGTGAGGAAGGTCAAGACCAAGAGTCGACTGGACGGCAGAAGTTGGGTCCTTCGCCGCCCACAGGTATTGGTTTATCCGGCAACATGGCTCCCGCAAGCGCCCGCGGCTCTCTGGATTCCCCTCCAAACTCTTCAGTCTCACCACCCGTCGCAATAGACAGGATCTCCACAGATTTACAGCAGCCAGCGTCGTTCTCGTTGGTACCACCAGCTGCCTTGGTCAGGATCCAGCAAGCCCGGTTGCAAGATATTCTTTATCAGCACGTCGTTTCCGAGTACTTGCCGTCGTTAATCATGATTGCGGCCCTAGAAGAGGTACAGCAACAATTTGTTCGTCAGAAACTTCAAGCCGAAGCGCTGAGCCAACAGGATCAGGAGCAGCTACAGAGGGTGAGTACACAGGACGGTTCATCTTTGTCCTACTCCGTCCCCAAGTACTACAGCCAAACACCCAGCAGCTACCTGACAGCACCGGCTTTGCAGAGGCAAGAAGGCGTCGAGCAGAGCAGCGATAGTCGATATGTGGTCCCACTATCATTCACACCGAACCAATTGACTACAAGGATCAAGCAAGGTTGTACGCTGGTATGGGAACATTATTGCAATGTTCACAAGAGAAAAGTTGACGAACAATTATCCATCACCGATTCGCTAAACGGCGCTTTCGCATCAGACCGTGATGAATCAGGACCGCTTTTGGACCGTGATAATCGTCGTTCGAGTAGTCGGATTGCGCGGATTACGGCGGAGCAGCAAGAACGAGAGCAAGAGCAACTGACAGCCGTTGTAGACAGCATACACAAAACGGATTATAGCGCCGAGGACAAGACAAAACTGTACTGGAAAGTCACTCCTGGGGGTAGAGTGGCGACGTTTTTGCTCTCGAAACTTCTCACAAAAGAAAAAGACAAAGCGGATGATGAACCAGCAAGTATCTATTCCAAGGAGCACGGGGAAACCGGTGATGCAGAGACAGGGGGTTCACCTGTTCCGGAGGAAGAAGTGGCCAATGATGAAAAAGAGAAGGAAAGCGAACCCCCGGCACCAGAAGCCGAGGATGCTCTAACATCAAACGAAGAAAGCGCCCCTGCTACACCCTCTAAAGACTCTGCTCGCATGAGGTACGACGAAAACAACAATGACCAAGTGGATGTCATGGAAGAAGATGATGGGTACATCAGTGCAACCCCCGAAAAGTCTCGAGGAGACGATGAAGATTTCTCACTATCTCAAGAAGACGAAGACAACGACGACGATGATGATGAAGAAGAGGCTGTCGCTGGAACTTACGTGAAAGAAAACCTCCAAAACCTTCGTCTGGATGAAGAGGAAGAAGCTTCCAGTGCCGGTGAGGATTCTTCTGGCGAGGATGACGAGGATGCGGACGCCTTGACACATGAGAATCCTTATTTAGCGGTGACCGAGTCGGCTATCCTCGAATGGCTTGGGCTAAAGACAGCCAAGTTGCTCACAGCCGAAGACCTCCAGAGTGGCTTTCCATCACTTCTGCTGAAGCTTGGAGGTACGAAGAAGTCGAAACAGAGGAAAAGAGTTAACGTCGGCGCCAAGGCAGACGAAGTACTTTCGTCTTTGGATCGCAAAGTGCTTGGCGAATTACTGGGGTCTGACACTGTGCCCGCATCGGCGATTGGCGGACCAGCTGCTAAGCTTGTCTTTCAGCTAGCTACGGAGCACGAAGATGAGAACGTTGCGAAATGGGAAACGTCGTACTTCGGAAGAACTCAGTTCACGCTTCGTGTTGTAGATCCTCGATTAGAGCTGGAAGTCGACGAACAAACTGTAGAAGAATTTGCTGCCGCAGAGCAGACCTACAAAGAACAGAAGGCATGGGATTCGTGGCGTTACAAGGGCATTCATAATGGCTGTTCGGTATGGCCATCTTGGTTTGAAGCGGTCAGCCAGTGGAATGAGCAGCGCGCGAAAGCACCAGTACAGAGCAAGGCTGATTCTGACGGTAGGGTGGAATCTTTGACGACGACTGATGCTCCTCCACCGGCGTCGAATGATCTGGCCTTGGCTAAAAGACTGGCGGACCAGGAAGATACCTTTGGAGGCGGATCGCGTCGAACGCGCCGGGGCGGGGACAGCAGCGGTGTTTTCTATGGCAATCAGTCCAACATGACCCAAAAGCAGCTTCTGGATACCGTACTACGCTTGACTTCTGAGAAAGGATTTCACACAACGTTCGGTTTGGTTTCAGCCGTCGCAGACGAGAGTACCGACCCACTTAGGCGTATTCGCACGGCGTTAGGTAGATTGATTTGGAAGCGGAACCAGTTGGCGTCTCTGAAAGTAAATACTGAATGGACGGACGGAACCATCATTACAAAATTAAGGGAGAAGCAAGGATTGACGGCTCTCACTGATGATGGAGTGAATGGTCCCGATTTGCGTCTTCTGAAGTACATAAGGACACTACATGAAACCGAGCTCCAGCTGCGCCGTCTCGTCCTGGATAGGCTTGTACACGTTCCTGTGGCGATTGTCGCAACAGCAGCAGACGAACGTCCTGGCTCGATGGAAGCCCAGGATGCATCTTACTTCGAACCCGGGGCATCGATTGATTGGCAAGTATCCGGCCATAAACTGCTTGACGAATATATTTTCAGACCGGCAGGATCCGTAACCACTGAGCGATCCCCTTGCTACTGGTACCGTGTCACAGACTTCTGCAAATCTGAAAAGTCGTCGAATACCGAAGAGCAGGATCAGAACATCGACCGTCCTCAGATAGGTTCAGCGAAAGAACCAACGCAGGTCGAACGTCGCTGTCGCTTCAGAGTGGTAAGGACATCTCCACCAGACGAAATCGGCTCACGAGCTGAGGTCATGGACGACGCACAGATTCTTACCGAGGCCCAAGTTCATGCGGGTATGGCAGCCGCTCGTTTGGAGCAAGAAAAGAAAGAGAAAACCAAAAGAAGTGAAAACCCATTTAGTAATGGCGCTCCGTCTCGGGTTGCTCTGTTCCCCCCTGATGGGTCGACCTCGATGCCGATTCACGGCACAGTCGTTGGACACGATACCGTTCACGTGGAGGATTGTGTACTGCACAAGATTCTTCTTCTTCCCGATAGAGGATCCCCCCGTGAAGATTCCTTCTGGGTTTCTCTGGATACTGATGATCCAAAATCAATCCGTTGCGTCGTTGACGGCGAGTCTGGTAAATTCACCATCCAACAATCGGATTATCACTCTTCTTCTCTGGCATTTAAGGCCTGTGAATCAATATTCGATTTCCTTCAGTACCACGCAAAAGCAGGTCCATTTCTGCACCCAGTTGATGCGGTAGCACTCAATGTTCCACAGTACTTTGACATCGTGAAGAATCCCATGGACATATCCACGCTCGGCGAAAATTTGAGATCCGGGCTTTACTCAATCATTCCGCCAAATGAATGTTTCCATCAGAGTCCTAGTGGTCGCATGCTGAACGGCCCTTTCAGAAGGGATGTCGAGCTCATTTTCGATAATGCTATGCTTTTCAATCCTCCCGGTGATTGGATCCACCAGGCAGCGGCATCGCTGAAGAAAGCTGTATTGAAGAAAATCGACCAAGCGACGAACCAGGCGGAACAGAGCTCTTATCAAAGCTCACGAAAGAGCCAGAGTATCTACGTTGACTACGACTCAGACGTGGACCTGTACGAATACGAAAGTGACCGCGATGAAGAGTTCGGTGGCTCGCGAGCTTCGCGGAAGAGGAAGCGCGGTGTAAGCACTGTTTTGAAAGAAGATTCTGCGGCTCGGGCAATAGAACGCCCCTTTCGTCTACAGAAGATAATAAGTGAAGCGAGTGGTTTGCGAGGACCCTTTACGGACCTTCCCATTAATTCTGATGCGTCAACGTTTTCGTTGACGTCTGAATGGAGATGTCGCCACAAAGATGTTCAGACAGAGACAGCTTCAGCACCAGATACGATCACGAATACGAAAGAAGTTTGTGACGAGGAACTTGATGAGTTATTCGCGATTCACCGCCAGATGCAAGATACTCAAGTATCCGGACTTCGCAGGTCAACCCGTTCCCATGATCATCAAGGAATGACACGCGCAGACCCAGGCTCAGCAGATCAGCGTCGGCTTGAGTATTTTTCTCCAGCGCAGCCGTATGATGGGCCAAACCCATCTAGTCGACTCGAGGTTGAAATCTTTCGCGAAAAGCTGCATGAAGAAGTTTACGCCAAAGAGTACAACCTGAACTCGAAAAAGTTATCGAGCAAAATCCGCGAAGTGTTCGGGTCAGAAACAGGATCTATGACGGGAGGCTGGTTTCCGCCTTACCTCGGACGTGTCCTACCTTCCAATGATGTCGAAGGAGTAAGATGGGAGATCCGGAAGCCGTACGTATCTTGTGCCTTACGATGGGTGATACGGGGTCTCGTAAGCTCAGGCCACCTTTGCGAAGAAGACCGAATCTCAGGTGATTCACTTACTTCGGGAGCCGTTCTTCCCAACAATGTTTACTACATCGACGACCGTGAGCCTTTTCAAGTTCTCGACACGAGGGAGCTGATCCGGCGAAAACGTGCCGAGCAAGAAGCGGAGGACGAAAGCGAGGATGACAAGGAGATGAGTGAATACGAGAAACTTCGCGCGGAACGGGTGGCCCGGAACGCCGAAAGGCTAAAGGCATTGGGACTAGCATAACAACACAACGATTAGCCGTGTGATAGATAATAGATCTTCAACTAAGCACTCGCCATCTCTCTAGCAGTCTCACAGGCCCACTCGAACAGACCATAATCTCCAGAAGTTGAAAGTACAAATCTTGAGGTGCTAGAACTTATTCATATCGTAACAATTATTACCACCGGCACTCTCCCACTGTTGCATAAAAAGACGTTCACAGACCAGCGTCATTTACGCGTCCTCCACCACTTGGTTCGTGGTTGGACTGAGGACCTCGCACTTTCCTCCAGCACCTTCGATCGCCTGTCGAGCAGACTGGGTGAACGCATGCGCCTGGACAGTCAAGTCACTCGCTACAGAGGCATCTCCCTTTCCTGACACGATCTTGTGAATCTTGTACTTAGACTTGGTAACGGCCTTGCTTTCCAACAGACTATCGAAGTTCACGGTACTTCCAGGGGAGGCGGAAGAGAGACTGTCCGTCGAAATGATGTTGTACACAGTCTTCTTGTGACCTGGTCCAGTTGGTTGCCCGACGAACTTCGGCAAACGTCTGTAAAGAGGATTTTGTCCTCCTTCGAAGCCAGGACGCGTAGGACGACCACTGCGCGACTTTTGTCCTCGCATTCCAAAACCGCAAGTGGCACCCTGGCCAGCGGCGATACCACGACCCTTACGTTTCTTTCGCATGCGGCTTCCTGGGGCCGGTTTGAGGTTGTCCAAAGTAAACTCAGTGCTGTCGAGATCATTCAGAGCCGACTCGTCGGCTTGTCGGCGCTTCCAGTCAAACAATTTCATTTGCAATTGAGAGGAAGAACGAGGAGCGGCCAATACACGGCTACCACCTCGGGGAACAAAGGCATACGCGTCTTTACAAACAGACACAAAAGCAAAACGAGAGAAAGCGACGACAAAGGATGAGTCAGGTGCGTCGAGAGAAACTTCGACGATCACAAGCCTAAAATTAATTGTGCACACTGTGCTATTAGCAGTCACTATCGTCTGTGACGCCAGAACCACAATGCCAACAACTCGTAACCATACTACGAAAAAGCGAAATTTAAACGCAGAAATGATGATCGTTCTATTCTCAAACCACGAGGCGTCCAAACATCAAGGAAAAGACGCTTGCACATCTATCGGTACCAATCAAGAGCGCCCTATCGCTCCGGCGATATTCCGGGTTGTTCTCACCTGTTTCCGGCAACATGCACAGGGCAGCACAAGCGGCGACCACATATAAAGCTCTCATGGTCATCATGTCTGGAAATTTTTGCGGTCGTTTGTAAGGTCCTACAACAACAGAGTCCGAAATTCGTGGTTACCCCTATTAATCAACACTTGATGGAAGCGATCCGGCAATTCCAAGTCTCTGCGTTGTCACTGAGCTTTTGATGGCGGCCAGGGGTTGATGGATGGATTGTATCCGAGCACTCGTACTCGGCGACGGGTGGCTGATCGAGGGCTTGGTGAGAAGGTAGCTTGATACTTGCGAGTTGGGAATTATCGAGAGGATAGCGAGGGACTTGGATTTGTGGCGCAGAATAGGTGATGGCTGACGCACGAGCCGTTCGACGTACGTACAACTACGCATAATTCGTGACTGAGACTCAATGATCTACAATCTGAGATCTGAGTACGAACTCGTAGTTTATTCGAAGCGAAAAGACTTGGTCAACTTTGCCACGACTCTTCTCTGGTCTTTTGCCATCCGGATGTATCTTACCGGAAAGATGTAAGGAATCGAAGTGAAAACAAATAAAATTAGTAAAAGGTTGTTAATGAAAAAGTATGCGCTTTCAAATATCGCCGTCAAAAAAGGCAAATGAGTGCAATGAAATAAAATGTCAACTGGGTACTGCCCAGTTGTGGTCTCCGAATCGGAGGCAAAATTCACTTTCTTTAAAATTCAGGTCTTGATCAAAAGGCTTAGACACTGATCTCTTGGATGGGTGACAGTGCGTATGGATGGGTACTTGATGGTGTGAAAAATGTTTGCAGTGGAGGAAGCAGGAGCTTGGATGTAAGGCAGGGGAACCAGCGCAGCCGGCATCTCCCCCAAGAGCATACGCCGACGCTCTCTAGTTGCCTTTCGTGGTATCGTGGTGAGCCGCCGGTGCCACTTGACGGAAACCATTCATCATCTGCATCTGTGATGCTTCATTCTGTCTGCGAGCCAACAGTAACTGGATATCAGACATCGTTTGCTGTCCCGTTGGTTGGATCAAGCTCGACGATGCCGCAGGCAGAAGGGATGTATCATGAGGATCCTGCAACATCGATCCGGGAGCCGACACCCCTCGTGAAAAAAGTTCACCGGAACGCGATGGCTGGTTGCCATTGGAGAGATGTTGTAAGAGGGATTGACGACTTTGTAAGGCTCGAACCGCTTCCTGGGTTTGATACGGAGAGAGGGGGGACGGATTCAAAGCTACGGCACCTGCCCTTTGCAAAAGTTTCATCCTCGCCTCGAGATCCATCGACTGCAAGAACGACAGTTGATCGAGATGAGGGGCCTGCAAACCATGACTATGGCCTAATCCTAGCAGGGAAGCGCCTGCAGCTGCACGACCGGAGACGCCCAACAAGAAACCAGCGTTTCCACTATTCATCGACAAGAGATTTCCAGACTGCGAAGCTCGGGCGACATGTGTTTCTGCCTCGAGAATGAGTTGCTGTAAGCGCTGTTCTTCTTTCTTCAGGCTCACGTTTTGACGCTTCAACTCAGCAGACTGTCTCTGCAGAACCTCCATCTCGATCTTCTTACGATGGTACTTCCTCCTGGAGTACAAGGCGTTACGCTTCCTAATGAATTCAATCCGCGAGGATTCATCATCTACTGATGCCGCTGCTGCAACAGTGGCGTCCTCGGAAAGCCCGGAATCAGAGTGCTTGCGCTTCCCAGCAACTCCTTTTGCTCCTTGATCACTCGAAACTGACGCCGAAGCAACAGACTGCGAATCTGCCTTGGCGATACTTGGAACAAGAGAAGAGGAAGCAGCAGCTTGTTTCACATCGCCAGGTTCGTTTGAAATAACGACAGCTTTCAGGGCACTCTTTTTGAGTTGATCCGACTCGTATCGCTCCATTTCCACGTCCAAGCGGTCTTTGTGCCATTTCTGAGATTTAGCACTCTCACCTTCTGGCCCAATCGAAGGCGGTAATAGCTTATCCGTCAAACCAAAACTCTTTGACAACCAGGCAACGAGTTCTTCCTTGGATCCGAACTGATGAGACATGTAGCGCAACTGGCATCCCTTCAAACTCGTGAGATCCTTCCGCGTGCCCTCCTCGGAGTTGACCTCAGCCAAGCTCATGCAATGAACCGAGGCAATACGAACAGGCATACCATGCCTCACAAGGTCCAACAACTTGTCAAAGAAGTAGGTGGAGGTCACAAGCGTATCATCAGCCGAGCTAAAATGTTCAGCGTCTGCGAAGACGAGAAACGTGATACCGTCACGCTGGGACGATTCCTTCTCGGCACACACGGATAACACGTAAAAGATGCAACGAAGAAGCCCGTCGAGAGAATCCGAGTGCTTGATAGCCCAGACGGCATCTAGAAGGACAACCGAACGATCATTGCTATCAACCGCTACCTGGATGGCATCGCTGTTGTGTAGCAGCCTAACGTCTTCCTCTGCAAGTGCACCGTACTGGGTAGACTGCATCATTGGACGAAAGGCGAGCTCATCTCCAAAGATTGTTTTCCTTTCTGACCAGTACTCACAAATAGACCTCGCTGCCAGCCACGGGTTAAAATCGGCCAGGCGGAGAAATCGGATAGGATTCGATTCCATCTCAACTAACTCCGGCACAAGAGCCAACGCTTCACTATACTCCCGTTTCTCATCATCTTGGATCGTCGCAAGACACTGTCGCAACTGAGCAGTGGCAATCGAGCAAACTGATTCAGTTTCTCCTTGCGCCCCGAGCGGAAGGATTCTCCGATGAATTGCCTCTGATCTATCATCGCTTGTTGGTGCAGGTGGTGCTCCAGTTTTGTCCGACTGTATCGAAATAAAGTTCCCCATCGCCGCAGTAGATAGCTCTCTCTCTTATAACCAAGAGCTTCAGAGTCCAAACAGCATGAAAGGGTGGTAACTTTCTGCGATGGCACGTGGGTAAATGAGGCAATATGTTGCGTTCAAGAACATGACTTCGGCCCCGTGTTCCACAGGGGATGCAAACAGATCCGCAGTGATTTTCAGTTAACGCGAGACTGCATCCCATGTACATATCGTACTATCATGGAATACAGTCAATTTCGTTCTCCATTGAAGCGGGCGTCAGGCGTCAGGAAAACTCCGTTTCCAGACTGGGAATTTTACCTACCATGGCCTCATCGTATCACGAGTTAGTTATGATCTCAGAGATGCCTATCAATAGTAGAACAATTACTTATGACAATCATGTCTCGTTCATGACCACCTATAAATGAGAGTTTTTATTACGCCTTGAAGTACTAAACCATCTTGACCAATGATATACGGATGACCGTGGTTATGCCTGCCCACGTAACGATTGATGCGTGCGTAGTCGTAGCAATGACTTGTTCTTGACGCGTGCATTTTTTACAACTTTCTAGGAACAGTAACTATTTGACGCCATCGGCAGCCTACTAGCTACTAGCCCGTATGTTAACCTTGGGTACCTCTACCTCTCTAGTAGAGTAGAGAGTAGAGAGACGAAGCTACTCTCTCCAAAGCAACGCACTGATTGTATCGAGAGTAGAAGTTACCCTTGTCTCGTAACTTGAGGCGATTGTTTGACCAAGATCGATAGCTACCGTGCATTATAATTCTTGCTTATTTTTTGTTCGTGGAGTCGGTGTATACTTTGAATGCTCGAAATTCTTGGAAGAGATGAATGTCCAAAAACTTGTTCTCCCTCTCTTTCAAATCTTGCAATAGAGCAGAGCGACTCCTTCGCGGTCGTTTCGTCTCTGTACGACATGAAATTCGCCCCGTGCTCATTCGTTGCAAAATGCTCTCCAGAGCTATGGGTCGACGAAGCCTGCTCATTGCACATCTCCAAGCTAGCTCGTCTGAATTAGCAAGATTTGGTTGGTCACCTAGCTTGTCTCTTGCTCTTAGGCAGGGTCATAGCAAGCTTGGACCATCCTACCTCTCTCTTTCTACTAGTAGTAGCTAGAGTTCTTGAGGGAAGATTTTGTCACCATTGGATCTATCATACTATCTTCCTCTCGAACGCGATCCGCCAGGATCGCAGCGTGGGGACAGTAGGGATAGAGTAGAACAGCAGTAGGGTATTTGCTTGCTAAGTAGTAGTTTATCCAAACACCTAAAAAGTTAGTGGATAAGCATCTACGTACGCCAAAAATGGTCCCTCTTCATGCCCGGATAATCCTTCAAAAATATACACGATAGTCAAATCTGGGTTACATAGGTAGGCGTCGCTCGCTCTAGCCAGCCTTGATCCGAAACGCATGAATCACAGCGTTCCTTGAGGCCAAGAACGCCTTCAGGTCCATTTCTGAATCACTTCTTACGGTCGATTGTCTGTCGGGAGTGTCGTCTTCCGACTCATCGTCACTATCATAGAGTTTTAGCTCATCAATGGCGCTACTGATAAGCTGAGACGTCGCCAAAGCTGTGGACGACCTTCGTTTCATTACACTGGGACGCTGTGCTTCACTGGTTCTTCGGACCGGTAATTGTAATGGTTTGCCAGAGTTTCTGGCCTCTTCTCTTTCAAGCGAGGATCTTCGTCTACCACCGACAAGCTGCGTAAGAGATGATCTCCGGATCGGAGCCTTCAAGAACTTTTCGATGGAAATGCGGCGGACTGGTACGCTAGGTACATCATTCTTGGCCGAGGACGGGGCCGCATCAGGGAACCGATCACTTTCCATCGGCGATTCATCGCAAACCGGTAGCGGAGGTCTGCGACTCGACGAAGATGACTTCCACCGATCACCCAGCTTGGCACTGGACGATTTCGACTTGCCAATTTTACGACTCCCCCCTTCACCGCCTCCGAATACCTTCGATGCTTTCTTGCGGATCATTTTCAGCTTCTTACGTCTTCCTCTTGCACTAGAGGGATGCTTTCTACTCACACCGAGAATACTGCCACCGCTCATGGTACGAGTCAGCCTCGGCATACTCGACCTCCGTTCTTGTTCGTAATATTCTTCTGTTAGCGACACAGCCGGCCTCCGGGGGTTGTCAACCAAAAGCTCAAACGAATCGGCCTGTGCCATTGCTTCTCTTAGGATATCGAGAGGCATCGCTACATCCTGCACCTCTGCCATCTTCTCTTCGTCCTCACAGTATTGTTGTTGTACCATGGTGAAGACAACTCTCACTTACACAACTTTTGTGCTCCTTATGAAGAGTAGGTTTACACACAACGAACCTGGCCGTGGAATCCTGCTTGGCTCTAAGTATGAGTTGGGCACAGGAGAGCCAAATCCTCCTTCATCCGCATGGGAGCTTTGTCACCAAGTTTTCAATCCTTGTTGTCGGGCCTTGTGACTGCTTAGCAACCTGTGAAATAAACCCGGTGAAGCACTTCGTTCCGTTAATAGAATCCCTTCAGTGTTAAATAAGAATATCCTTTCTACGAGATCAATCTACCAAAGAAACTGTACCAAGGGAGATCTGTTTAGGCGAACACAGGCAATACTAGAGCAGTCATTTGCAACGTGGTCGTGAAAAAGGCCCAGAGAACAAGATTCTCGTTCTGCCAATGGGCAATTCTCAAATTTACCTGAGTCAGAATGGTACTACAAATAAACCTAAACTTAATCTTGTTGAGACAGTTTGAATGGATGACCTCATCAAACGTGTACTGGATGATACTCGTGAACGATATCCGTATCTTTAATGAAGCTACCGAATCCTTGGCGACATGCACTTTCACCATGAGTTGCTCCACCCACGACCTTGATCCGAGCTCGTCCTACTACAAGAAGTCGCCATACGACAGTTTCGTGAGCATTGCCAGCGCGATCATTCACACAAACTCAACAACCAGTGCAGCACCTCTCGAGAAAGCGAGGAGACAAATCCTAAAGAGAGCACATGAGAATTGAAAGATGAAGTCTGGAAACAACACACCGGCAACCGTTCCCAATTCCCCATTTTTCCATCCATCGACGCCTCATGTCGTGGTGGTGCAGCAGACTCCGAGAGGTACTCGACGAAGCGTCCAAGTGAAGGAAGAAGTTCATGAACACAAGTCGAACTTGGTCGGTTGTACGGCCAACTTGGTGAATGCAATCGTTGGCAGTGGTATTGTGGGAATCCCTTTTGCCATCTATCAAGCAGGCTTCGTGGCGGGTGTGATTCTCGTCTTGTTGTGTGCGGTAATTACGGAAAAGTCGCTTCGACTCCTCATCGCAACAGCCAAGCATGTGCATACTCCAACATACGAGACAGCGGCGGAAGCGGCGTTTGGGAGAGCTGGATTCCTTTTCGTCACAATCAATATGTTCATCATGGCCTATGGAGCAATGCTGTCGTACCTCATGATCGTCAAGGACAGCTTTGGCGTCATTCTAGGAGCCACCGAGGAAACCGATCTTCCCAAGAAACGTGCAATTCTGATCATGGTGTCGCTTTTGATTATGGTCCCCCTCAGTAGTCAGCGCGACATGGCCGATCTGGCCAAAACGAGTCGTTTGAGTGTTGTCATTGACACCTTGCTTGTCGCAGCAATCGCCTACAATAGCCCAGTCACGGAGTCGGTTGAAGCAATCGGTGGGTGGCGTAACATGGACATTGTACACTGGGACACGATTTTTGTCGGCCTGGGTGTCTTGTCTTTTGCGTTTGTATGTCAACATTCCGCTTTCATTATCGCAGGAAGTTTGGAGCGACCAACCATCAAGAGATGGAGCAAAGCGACCTTGGCTGCTCTGACTTTATGCGCAATTCTTGCTCTCACCTGCGGTGTTACTGGATATGCTGGCTACATGGACAACACGCAAGGAAATGTTCTGAACAACCTAGACCCTGACAGTTGGTCCGCGAACGCAGCTCGCGCTATGCTGGGCACGACAATGTTGTTCGTTTATCCACTAGAAAGCTTTGTGGCACGACACGTGTGCGTTGTTCTGCTGTTCTCAGGTCGACGGGCCCACGAAGGAGACGATGCGTCGATTTTGAATCGACGCGATCGACGAATTGGGTTGACATTCGCTTTGTATCTGCTCGCTGTAGTACCGGCGGCCATGTTTGAAAACATGGGAAGCGTCCTGGCAGTGACAGGGGCAATTGGCGGCTCTTGCCTTTCGTATCTCGGGCCCGGATTGGTGTATCTAGGTATTCACGGAGGAAGGTTCCTGGAACTCATTGAGCAATCCTGCTTTAGTTCTATGCTGAAGCCAAGCTCGGAAGAGTCCGACATCTCGTCTGCCAAGAAAGCTAATCAGACTTCCTCGCACGCAGTTGAAACCACGCCCCTTGTATCTGGTAAGAAACCCAACCCCACAGAGGAAGCCCAAGACAAAGGCACAGAAAATGAGAAGGAGTCTTACATCATGTATGGAATAAAGGTTGTTGTTTGGTATGCATCTGGATTCCCGCTGTGGTGTTATATCGCAAGATGGGGCAAAAACGGCTTAACCCAGCACGTCCACGACTTGGCCTTGAAGTCTCCTCACCCTATCCGGATTGGTGATGTAGAGTACAGCAAGGTGCTGGTAGGCAGAGGTGGCGCTATCGAAGTGGACGATCCCGAAACAGCCTCGGTTCTGAGGCTAACGCCCGATCGCTCCTTCCCACTCGTTGTCACACGCTCCCCAGGTGCCGCGTTGATCCCTCCAAAAAGTATGACACGTTCCCCCGGCGCCCCGCCGTCTATGAACCAACAGATTGGTAAAGATATTCTTAAACAGCGAAATGGCGAGCGGGCTCGAAAGGAGAAGGAAAAGATGGAGGCCGATCCACAGGAAGAACCTCCTTCATGGTGGGACTTCGCGATAGCGATCTTCTACATCTTGTTTGGCGCCTTGGCGTTCGTCGCTGGTATCCTGTCAGAAGCAATCGAGCAGGAGTAAGACAGGCGTTATTCACTTCTCGTCTCCCATGACGCTAGGATCAGTTAATAGATAGAAGATCAAACACATCAACATTACTCCTGGGTATCTCGTTCCACGCTTTCGTTTATACTTTGGAAAGACTCTCGCTCAGGCTCGTCCTCTCCTGCTTCAGACTGAGCCGAAGAGACCCCAACAGCTTCCTTGTCAGAGCTAGTTATTTCCACTGAAGTCGCAACAGTGGCGTCCGCTTGTTTCGAATTTGAGCGCTCACTCAATACTCGCCGTCCTCTTTCTGTCAAGTGGTGCATCTTCTCTCTCACGTCTTGCATCAGAGAGGCACAGTCAGGTTGCAGCTGAGACGCATAGAAGTGTTCGTTCGAGACCGTCCTTGCATTTAGAATCGCTCCTTCAAAATTAATTTCTCGTAGCACAGTTTTTGTATCAACCGCCACAGAAACAGTTTCACCAGCCGTTTCCCACAGGTCTCCATTTGAGTCGAGGAAATTGTTAAGTGACCATTCATGTGTATCTTTGTGGCGGTTTCGAATGACCACAGGCCCATCGTTGCTTCCAATCGAACGGATGTTCTCGACTGCGGACTCGGATATGACAAACACCAAAACTTCTTCTATACCCGGGTTACCGCCACCACCACTCGACTGAAAAAGGATTCCAGCTCCCTCACCACCGGTTTCCAAAACAGTTAGAGAATACGCTGATGGACCTGACCAATCCTTGCTCAGAGTATCATTATTATCGGACGGATCAACTTTAGTGAAGAAAACTCCCACACCTGCGTTTCCGGAACATATCAGTGGCATGTATTCATTTACCATAGCTGGAATAATTGTGAAGAAAAAGACGCCACGACATTTGGCAAACAAGACAGACAAGGTATCAACATCGTCGGTATCCACTTCGTCGTCGTCATCATCGTCATCATCATCATGGCCACCGTCCGCATCCAATGTACTACCAAGTTTTTGCAGCAACTGGTTCACTGGCAGTGGCACAACAATCGATGGACAAGGTAAAAAACGTTAGGATCTTTTGACGCATAAACAAGCCCGAAAGAAAGGTCGTCCTCAAAATACTGTATGTCGCTGAGGTGTTCGTACCATTCCAAAGCATCCCTTGCATTGTCATGCGATCCGGACGAGCATTATCACTCTCATTCTCCATGATAGGTATCAATTCTAGTAGAGAGAACCTGTATACAGTCTTTGAAAGGGGTGTGACCTCTCAACACTTTTTTTTGTGATGGCCTAACATCGTATGGTAAAAAAAGATATTTTGCAGCGTCGCGAGCGTGAAACCCTGACCATTCTATTCTTCCAGGGTAAAATCTACAGTCGACATCGACTATGGTGCTAAAAGCCATCCGCTCAAGCTTATCAGAGTACCCGTACGTGAAAATAGATCCGAAAACAAGAGAGGTAGCAATAAGGAATTATTAATAATAATAAAAAAAAAGAGTGGAACGTCAAGACATGCGATGCTCCGTTTTTTGGCAACTTTTACCACTTTCCTTCACGCCGTGGTCGGTCGACATCGCCACCGTATACCTTGATTTTCCAAATCTTCTTCGATATCTCGATCCAGCTGCCCCGTGACAGAAATAGCGTACACACCAGGCAAAAAGTTGTCCACTCGAATCCATTTGGCCGCCCACGATTCGCGTGGATCCATAATGGCGGCTTGTCCCTCGAAGAATGCAGTCGTACAACTATTGACCCGTTCCATATTGTCAGCCATGTCTAAAAAGGGACAGTTCTCACAGCCATCGTCGTAGAATTGCTCCTGTGTCTTTAAAATGCCACATCGTTTGCAGGCTCGGATGGTTCGGACATTGTTGGGGACGCTGGCGTTGGCCAATTCCGCCACTTGTTGGGGCACCTCCATCCCATCATCGTCTTCTTCTTCCTCCTCTCCATGATGATCGTCTCGTTCGTAACTCATACTGATATTGATGATGCGAAAGTCGAATTACTAGACCAGTTCTATCTTGCGTCGTCAAGCTCTCCCTTTCTCTCAGTTCGAGATCCAAGGTACGTGACGTCTTAGCGTACCAAAGTGTTTCGTGTGGCACCTCACCAATTATTCGATCGTGGTAGGGCAGTTAGGAGCTACTCTTCCAGACCGTGTGACGTGTACATACACATGAATGCGCGCCTGCACCTAAGTCGTGCTAAGTCAATGAAGAACCCTAGTACTTAGCCGGCGTACACTCGGAGTTTCAAAATCAAACGCCAATGCGTTCCACGATGATGCGAGTTTGTTTCCTACAAACGATACATTGGCATAGAGACGACGCCAAGTCACCTTCTGTCAAAGGGATCGTATTCTAGTTACGCGTTCCAGTGTTTCCCTCCATCCGCTCCGCCTCTGTGCCGCAGAGATATAAAACCAGTACTCGGCTTGCTTAGTATTCAGTCACGTCTCTACTCTCTTCGATTAGATCAGGATTTGGATAGCCTGACATAGTGCTTTGGCAGGTCTCGAAGATTCTGTTCATAGAGAGAGCGAGACGATACAACGCAATCATGCAGGGAAGGAACTATCGCCAGTACCACGCTCCTAATTACGGATACCCCCCACCACTGATTCAGACTCGCCATGGAGTACAACCAGTAGGAGCCGAAAGAGGACCCATACTGATGCCTAACTACCAGCGGATCAGCCTCGGTAGTCACCATGGCCAACTAAAGCGAGCACAGAAAGGTCGAACCGTTCTATCAGAGCAGACGTGTCACTTTTCTCTTTCTCGCTTGTTCCGATTTTGCCACTTTGGGTCAAGGAACAAGGACGACGACGACGACAACAGCAGTCTCGAAGAAGAGTCCTTTCCACCCTTTGGTGGATATCACGTGGTCCGCACTCCTGTGCGACGAGACTTACATGAAGAAGAAAAGAAATCCGATGAGGTATACAGCGGATATTCTGGCCGTCAACAATGGAGCGGTGCCGAAAAAAAGACTCCTGTCCCGGGTGCCCAACAGATTCGTAGACCACTTGCACTTGCCCGTGGTGTTTCCGCACCAGTGGGACTTTCGTATTCGACAACGGCCTCTCTGTCGTCGGGTCTGTCTTTTGGGGGAGACGCTCCTATGGGCACAATCGTAGAGGAAACATCATTCGTCGAGAATCGTGCCGGAAGTCGTGCGTCTCTTCCTCCGACTTCGCTGCAGCGATCTGCCTCGACTGTACCATCAAAGTCAAAAGACACAATTGATGGAGTTTCCGATCCTTCGCTTTCTGCCAAGCTAATTTTTCGTCAAAGACCTCAGTTACCTCCCCGTGACCCGTCACTCACCAACGTGTTTGACGGGGAACACATGGAAGGAGGAGGATCTATGCGGCCTCGATTGCTATCCAACTTTACCAATAGCAGTCGTCACAAACGCCAGAACAACTCGTTTGAGTTCAGCGTCGACAGCTTATCCATGATCCATAGCAACGCGCATCTACCACCTCATCCAAAACAATTCTCTATGGATCCTAACGCAAGTTGTTCCAGTCTACCATGTCGTACGATTGACGTTTGTCATTTGCAACGTGACTGCTCCGGGATATATGACGACTGTTTTCCAGACGACGACTCTTTGCTTCTAAGTTCCGACGAATCTTCCACTTCGCCGATTCGGAACCACGCACCACAAGATACTGGTATCAAAGGGGCCGATCGCAAGCCAGAATACTTGCTGCACTGCAATTCTTCGACTTCGTCCATGTCGTTTTCGCCGTCTCCTACGTCTGTTATGGACCAGCCGCGATGGAATGCAACCGCGGCAAAATCAAATAAAACGAAAACACAATGTTTGGCCCAAGTAGACTCCATTTCGAATACCTGGGTCGATCAGTGGGTTGCCCTGGGGAGTACTCCACTCGCAAATACTGCCAATAGTACAGCGGATGGAAAAGCTGCGGGGACAGCAAAGCCAGTTCATTTGTCACGGTACTTGCCACGTCCAACGGTTGAAAACTCGGGGTATTCCTTTTCCGCGTGGATGGCGGTTTCCACTGGTGACTCACTATTGAGCCTTCGCCAGTTGGAATGTCAGCATCTGGGTCTCGTTGAAGTGAAACAAGACGGCGAGATGTTGGAGTGCCGGATCCACGGAGACCAAAAGACGAGCAACAAAAATCACAAGATTTCGTTGGACTCGGTCGTGATGCGCGCTGTCGACATGAATAGAACATGCCTGGGACGCGCAGTGATGGTGTGCGACGATAATGACGGGACAGTTCTATTGACTTTGTTGCCTGTGTTTCTTTCGAGCGAACTATTCGTCAACGACTTCCAGGAACTCAATCAGTCCTTGTCAATGAACAGTCCAGTCGGGTCGACACCATCCTCTGGTGGCCATCCGACCTTGGGAAAACAGTCATCTACTGCCATGGTGCCTATGCCTCCATTTTCATCAGGTACTGACGAACAACAGCCTCTCGGATATGCGCCAGATGCGCAACAAGATGCCTCGATGCACCTTTTATTCTGCTTAGACGCATTTCGTGCTTCCGCACGAAGGCGCAAGCTATCAACATACGTCCCTTGATATATACCATTCGATAGAATATTCACCATACATTAGATCCTACATATAAAGCGATTTCTCTTTGTCGTCGGCCCGAACAGAAGTAGAAAGAGATATCTGGTTAATGTGTAAAGTCAGGTTAGCTTGGTCGGGAAGAGAGTAGAAGTATACAATAAAAAGTACAATGATGACGTCACTTTCATCATTCACCACCAATCTAGACGATGCTTGTTCATCTTGGTCGAAAGATCCCTCTCGGCATGGTGGGTATCTTCTCTTATGTTGGCCTCGATGGATTCATGTACGGATCAATGTCAGCAAGAAACATGTCAGAACAGGAAGTCTTAATGACACGCCTCAGTTGGATAAGGATGATAGCATGTGTAGCAAATTGAAGAGAGACAAGACCGGTGCTGTCGTTTACGCTCTTCTTATTCTCGTTATTGTCGCAGGGGCGTCACTTGGCGCAGCCACCCTGGCAAAAGTCACCGAGATCCAACAAGCAGAATCTACTGCACCTTCAACTTCGTCGTGTTATCCACCTGCTCCATCATTCAACAAGGCAAGCGGTGAATCGCAATTCTCCTCCTTTGTGGGGGAAGCCCCAAACATCTTGATTGCCTATCATAGCGTCAGTGGGGGAACGGAACAACTTGTCAACTTTACTGCAGGCGGTGCTTTACAATGCTGTAATGCTACGGTTATTACTGTGGACGTTGCTACCCTTGATCCTAACGACACTGTTGCTACAGCAGAGCTATTGAATTCAGCGGATGGCATCATTCTGGGGTCGGGAGTTTACAACGGAGATGTTCAGTAAGTATTTCCTATCGTATAGTAGTCCTCTTGCAAAATATTATTCTCTCATATTGCCCTATGGTGATCAAGTCCGGTGATGAGTAACTGGCTGACAACTTGGCCCAACTCTCACAGTGGTGACACGATGCTGGACCTCTCTTGGACCGTCGGCGATGCGCTTTGCACATCCGGAGGATATGCGACCGGTGCCCAGCCCACGTTGTATTCTCTTCAAAGAGCTCTACAAACATTCAATGCTATGTACGCTGGAGGAACGTCATGGAGATCTGGTACAGGTATCTGCGCCATTGTAGATGGTAGTGACGGTGCGGTAGGCATGGAAAATGTCTCCGAGGTAGCCAAGTACGCACAATATCTTGGGTATCGCGTCGCGATGATGGCCTCTCAGCTTAAGGTCGCCAAAGCGGCTATAAGGGCCGCCAACCAGGATCCTTTTGATTACTCGAATCCAGATCGCCCTGATATTCAATGGCCGCCGAGAGTGCTCCCATAGAATCGCATTGGAGCGTTTATTTTACTTCAGGGCAGGGTTTATCTTTGCAAGAATCACGGAGCCTAACAAAAGTAGCGAAACCAAAGAAGTCCATCCTTCCAAGACCGATCGAAGAGAGTACTAAAAGTAGACGACCTAACCAGAGAATAACTGATGTGACGTTGTAGCAAAACACTATGCGAAAACTCTATTGAGTTCTCATTGATTATGTAATCAAACTACCACGAGTGATAGACTGACTCAGTGCTCTTCTCGCTTACAACAATTCTGTCGATAGCTCACCATTCTAGTTTTGTCCTGATTACAATTCATTGGGTAGACAAAGTGTCTAAAACAAGGGCTCTCCAGTAACCCATCCTTGGTGAATCATACCTCCGATTGCAAGCATGGCCAAACGTCCGTTTTTGATCTCCTTGAGTTGCAACTCCTCCATTTCTGCCTGGCTCTTTCCCTTGGAGAAGCCCATGGGATCAAATCCAAAGTTACCAGGTTCGCGAGAAGAATCACTGAACATATTTTCCATTGTCATGTTTCCCTTGTTCGTCCACCATTCCCAGATTCCGAGACCGAAGATAAGTTGCAACATGGATTCAAGGCCGGCAGCTTGAGGTGCCATGTTCTGGTCTTGGACGTGGGTCATACCGGGGATTGTGAGGAATCCCTGCATAACGTATCCAGCGACAGCAAGCATACTAACACGGCCGTGCTTGATTTCCGATTCTCGCAACCACTTCATGTCAAAGTAGTCAGAGAAGCCAAGTGGGTCAAAGCCAACATCACCAACGTATCCCTTGGTGTTCTTGGGCGCCAACAAGAAAGGGAGAGACTTGGACATTTCCGCATTCAAGGCGGTAGTCGAAGCGGCAGGCTAAATTTGGTTTGCCAGAAAGGTCCCAGAAATTTACACGGAAATGAAAAACAATAGGTGAGAGGCCATCGAGAGGCCGAAAACACAGGGTCTACTACTACAACGTGCTCGTTCCCACACTATTGACACTTTCAAAACGCATCTTCTGGTGCACCCCATCATACTCCAATCGTCCACGAATTCAATCGCGGCGATGTACGCGGAAAACCCGCCTTGCGAACTACAAAGAATGAACACTTCGCACGGCACATGGCAAGACACACCTTTTGCACGGGGGCAAACGCCGCGGCGCTAGTCAAAAGGGAAGCAAGAACAGCGATCTTCATGGTCAATTGATACAAAGAGTATTGCAATGTGGCGATAGGGACGGTGGGCCTTGCTGGTCCAATTCGTTGCGTTCTCGAGTCCTACGGCAGCAGTGCTGGGGCGACCATGGATTGAGATGACGTGCCAACCAAGAGGGGCAACGACCCCGATCTTTCGCTGCAGAGTTGAAGATCGAGGATCGCGAGCCGACTACTTCGATCACATCTGATGTGAGATCACCATTCATGAATGAGTGAGTCCGGTATTGAACTTTCCTGACGTTTCGCGCAATGCAGTGCGCATCAATAGTAGAGTGAATCGAGAGCCGCACGAAGATCCATCCGATCATAACAGACGAGGCGACGTCTCAGCAGTGCTTTAAGAACAGCACAAGTCCTTTCTTTCTTCATCGAATTGACCCAAGGCACCGCAAAGCGCACGTGTACATCACCCGCGAGACAGGCAATCCCCTCCAAGAAGGTCGGATCATTTATCGACAACGCAATCGCCACAGCACCATGTTCCGTGCTTTTACGCAGAACCATTCGCACTTTATTCGGCCACTCCTTGTCGGCGGAAGCGGAGTAGTCGCTGCCGCAGCAATGGTACGTTCCTTTGATCTATCGAGTAACTCATGTGAGGGAATCTGCGCAGTTTCATCTCAGATCTGACTTTTTATTAATCGTCCATACTTGTCGCAAATAGATCTACGCGCAGCCGACGGCTTGCGAGGAGCAATCTAAGACACCGAAAGCAGACACCAGCGCAACGGAGAAGCCCTCCGCTCAGACTGTACTAGGTCTTCTTAATGACATCTCGACAAAGATCCAGAAATTAGAATCTGTGGTTGGCAAAGCAGAGCGCTACGGATCCGTTCCATCCAAATCATCACCACTTCGTCGACAAGCGTCCGCCTCGCACGCAACGAAAACTCATGGCATTGATATCGTTCTAGGTGCTCAGTGGGGCGACGAAGGCAAGGGAAAACTCGTCGATCTGCTGTCGCAGGAATACGACGTCTGTGCCAGAGTTGCCGGAGGTTCCAACGCGGGACATACGATTGTGGTGGACGGCGTCAAATACAAATTCCACTTGCTTCCATCGGGAGTACTGAACCCTGGTGCTTGTTGCGTCATCGGAAACGGAGTCGTGGTTCACTTGCCATCCTTTTTAAATGAATTGGATGGTCTAGAAGCGACCGGGATCGAGTATAGTGGGCGGGTGTTTCTCAGTGATAGAGCCCATCTTGTATTTGATTTCCACCAGGAAGTTGACGGACAGCAAGAACAACATTTGGGTCGACACAAGATCGGTACTACGAAAAAGGGTATCGGCCCGGCATATGCGTCCAAGATTCAACGAAATGGACTGCGAGTTGGCGATTTACAAGACTTTGCCTATTTTGAGCACCGATTCCGCGCGTTGGCAGATCATCACATGCGATCATATCCGGGCTTGAAGATCGACGTTGACTCGCAACTTGAGTTCTACAGGTCCGTTGCGGATAAGATCAACTCGATGACCATCGACACAATCGATTTCACCAACAAAAAGTTCTATGAGGGAAAGAAGATTCTTGTGGAAGGTGCAAACGCAACCATGTTGGATATTGATTTCGGAACGTATCCGTTCGTTACTAGTAGTAACCCATCGGTTGGGAGCGTGCTGACTGGCCTCGGTGTGAGTCCACGCAAGCTCCGTGGCATTTATGGAACCGTCAAAGCTTACTGTACGCGTGTTGGAGAAGGACCATTTCCAACGGAGCTTCCTCTGGAAGAAGGGAGTCCTGGTTCTCACCTGGCGCAAGTTGGTGCCGAATACGGTACAACAACCGGCCGTGCTCGGCGATGCGGGTGGTTGGACATTGTTCAAATGAAATACTCGGCACTCATTAATGGATTCACATCCATCAACCTCACCAAAGTCGATGTATTGACGGGTTTAACGGAGGTCAAGATCGGCAAAGGCTACAAGTACAAAGGAAAGTACCTCTCTACCATGCCTGCCAATCTGACGATTCTAAGTGATGTGGAGGTTGAGTATGAGTCACTCCCAGGGTGGACAGAAGATATTAGCTCGTGCAAGACTTTTGAGGAACTCCCAGAGAATTGCCAGAAGTACATTCTGAGGGTGCAGGAACTAATTGGTGTCCCAATTCGGTGGATCGGAGTCGGACCCAATCGAACAGACGTAATCGACCGGGGAGAAGGATGGGACTTGGTGACGCTGGAAGAAGAAGAAGACTAACTAAAGACACAAGGTACCATACACCGTGAAGATTACCCACGACTGAGTATTTTAGTGTAGAGCCACTATCTGGATGACGATGAAGCATCGCATCAAGTGTCAGCTAAATCCCTCCAAGTAGAATCTAATTGTAGACTGGGCAGTGATCGAGGGCAGTCACTATGGTAGGCGTTAGCCGCTGTAGAGGAAGGCAACGATTTGTTGTTTACAATGATACGGAGACTACAAGCCCCGCCTAATATCTTGAAGCCTAAAAAATGAACGATTAATGAAATACTGTACGTACACTTCAAGCAATCGTCTGTGTCCGCAATGTCACACAATGATACACAACAACTTCTAGTTCGAATCACCGAAGGCCTTTTGGTTTGCCAGAGCACGTTCACGCATCATTTGGACTTGAGACACCGATGCTGATTGTTGCTTCAAGGAGCCGGTAGAGTGACTTCGCTTCAAAACCTTCGCTCCGTTTCGACCATCCACAGAGGTTTTACTCTTATTAACGGGATAGTGTGGTAGCGACATATCCATCACAAGAGCAGAGTCGACTGTCTCTGATGTCTTGTCCAAAGGATCTGTCTTCGCACGGCGTAGCCGACGTTGTTGCTCCTTTCGTTCCTGCAACCATTTCTCAGCTAGGTCCAAGTCCTCTACGACGCCACTCTTTTTTGATTTCTTAGCGAGTCCTTTCTTCCATCGTTGAAATTTCCGAGCCGCGGATTGCATAAATATCTCCACTCCTTCAAACTCCTGCATAGCGGTTGTCAACCTGCGCTGGTGCTGTGCGCGCTGAGTTTCTGCCTCGGCTCGACGGATTTCATGTTCTCCAATTTTGCTCTTCCGCAACAATGCCTGTCTGTATGCTGCAGGCATTTTGAGTTCCTGACTCTCTCTACGTGGTGGTGCCTTATCTTCGTACTCTTCTACAGGCAATGCATAAGTCTCCTGGACTTCCCAACTCAACGTTACAGGCGGTCCACATGTCGTTGCCGGATGGTCACCAAGTATCAGAGGGTATTCGCGTATTGTCAACTGGTCAAAAGATACCTTCTTCCGCCCTGGTGATCCTGGGGTCCCCGGTGTACTTGGGGTATCCGGAGATTCTCCCCCATTCTCCTTATCGGTCGATACAGAACTCAGTCCGGTGCTAACCTTACGGAGGCACGACTTCTTTCTGATAGATGTATTGCTGGAGGCCGAGTCGTCCATTTTCGTTGTCGTAGCTGAATAAGTACCATTTTGACCATTTCCAGTTTTATCAGCGCCGGAGGGCCGGACAACAGCGGCCTCACCGTGGATCGAGGGTCCGACTTCTGATTTCTTTTCATCTCCTCTCTCTTCCGTCTCTTCCCCGGCCCTCTGAGTTCCAGCTATTACGGTGCTTCTACTACTCTTCTCATAGGCTTCGGATTTTAATTCTTCTTCCACAGGCATTGGTTTTGGAATTAGATCGCCGCCCTTTGCCATGGTACCAAGCAAGATGTCGGTGTTCTCGGAATCTGAGCGTGACGGATTCGTCGTCTCGGATTCTCGGACCCCATCCAAAGGCACAGAAGAATCTTGAGCACCAACAGTCCTCATGTCTATAGAATCGATCATTTCCAATGAGAATAACTTTCAGTAATCTTCTTGCCGGTGTTCTTGGACCAGACTACTTCAAAGGCTTCCGAAATACAGCAGCTACGAGCAAGGAAATCTAAGAAATTCCGCAGAAAAATGAAACTATTTGCAGCTGCAGAGAAAGGGCCTCCCACTACTTGCAACTAGCTTGGCTATTCCAGGATCTAAATCAAGGAAAAGGATGAATGAAACTACGAGGCAACTCTAGAGTAAACAGTTGGATTCGGGTTTCTTCGGGAGAAGTACTTGCACTCGCATCGATGGGTGGGTTCGGTAGTTTTCGTTTGGTTCCGCTCTTACCGACGCACCCTTTGTCTCACTCCGAAATTGCCCAAGAGGTCTCTCTACGAAAAAGATCTCGTAATGAGTACTAATTTGGGGCTGTAGGCGTTTCATGCGCGATACAGAAACGGTTTCGGCAATAGACGGACGACGGACAAACAAAAATGAGGTATATCCGGGTATCTTACGCTTGCACTGCGTCAAGTGCCCCGACAACCTGATGGGCTGAACTCTACTCTAAGCTAGCTACTAGAGAGAGTAGAGTAAGACGAACAAGAACACTACCCCTAGATAGCACTGAAAAGCCAGTATTCGGCTCGCCATCTCTCCACTGGAGACGTCTTAGATTAGTAGGATAGTGACAAGTAGCGTGACGCTTGAACTGACCACGTCCAGTCTAATGTAATGTACCTGGAGGGTAGGATATGATCCTGTTGGAAATCGTCGGGCTCCACGTAAATATTGGCCGAAGAGACTGGCACATCGTGACCCACAAGAAAGAGCATGACGTCTGTTCGGGAGCACCACATTTCCTGCGATCGCATTGGACCCGGCCTCGTATCTGAGATGATTGCAAAAGCAAAGAAACCAAGAAGATACTAGAGGAGGCTTCGCGGACACTGGTGTACGATCGGCCCCAGTCCAGCAGGTCAATATTGGGAACGCTACAAGTCTATTATGAAAATGTTCCCCTCCTACTCTAGCTCAACTAGTAGAGAGTAGGGAGAGAGATTTACTTGCTCGAGCTCTATTAGGGTATAGACCTGAGAGGCAGTACGCGAGAACTGATAAACTTAGTGTTGGTAGCAAACCTATCTCTACTAGTAGAGTAGTAGCGTAGCTAGATTCATCAAGTTGAAGCAGTCACTTTCGGCGAAATTGACATAACATATTCGGACCGTTGTTGTCTAACACTATTCTATTGGTTTCGTCAATAGTATCTTTCAGAAGGACTTTTTGCATGCGTGGCAGAGTATCTTGTAAATATCTTGACACCCATTCACTGACGTGAACGAAAATGACACTTGAAGTCTCTATCTTCAAGTGACGTTAAACAGTAGAAGATGTCCGCGGCTTAAATAGTTCAGGTGAAGTTCAGGATTCTCTCTGCAATGATTAACGAAATCTTGATGCAGACATGTTATACTTAACACTTGAAGTCAATCGAAGACCAACTGCCAATTGGCCTTCTTCGTCTTCCCATCGTTCTTAGGCTATTCGTAGAAGCGGAGTTCCTCCGCTTAGTCTCATTTTTCGCAGAAAGACACGCTAGACCAAACGAAGCAAGGCAATTGCACTTCCAACATGAGCAATTCTACCTTTTCCATGAATCATGAGGCGGCAGAGATGATCCAGAAAGGTGCATTCAACGCCGCCTCCGATCTCTTCGAGACGACCCTCAAGAACCTTCGTGGCAAGCTGTTGGATTGCGCCCCATCTGACATGACCAGCGAAGAATTGACGATTCGGACTGGTGCACCACTTCATGTCACTTCCGTGGACAGGGAGAGTGAATCCGTTTTCTCTTTGTTCGATCGGCCACTCTTGTTCGACGACGAAGGAAGCGATTCGTCTGTGCTGGGCTCCGTCGACTGCCAACGTCGTGTGACCTCGGTCTTGCTTTACAATCTCGCTCTGACTTGCCATGTAAAGGCAATGAGAGGCGTCTCACAGAGAAGGTTACTGCGAAAAGCCCTCAAGATCTACCGAATGGCCGCCGGTCTCAGTGAAGACTTCCAAGGCACGTCCCAGTATGACCCAGTCGTTCACCTCGCGTGCCTTAATAACATGGGACACATTTATGCCTTTTTCTTTGAGACCGTGAAGGTCCAAGAATGCCTAAAATCCCTGACAAGTGTCCTTGGATCGTACCATCACACATGCCCTGGACAAGCTTTGGATGCTACTAGCTACCTCGAAGCTGATTTCTCGGAGTTTTGTTTAACTGTCATGTTATTTCATGACCAGGTGACCAATGCGATCGCCCCAGCTGCATGATCGAGCTTGGTGGTACTGTCGCCTCGACATGCTCCGTAACAACAGCTGTTATCATAAAATGAATGTATTACTAGAAAGAAATACTACCATAAAAGTAATAAACAATCGACATTTTCAAACAACTATGTAAGTAGTAGTGTATGGCAAACTAAATGGCTGTCTTATTGATGCGAGACACTGGATAATGACTTATTTCAACGTCGTCAGGGCATAGTGTTGCGCAGCTTTTGGAGTAACATTAACTCTTTCACTTGGCAAAATTCTATAGAGGAACTGCGAAGTTTTCATAATACCCCAGGTGAGTCGATCCACCCTAGTTGCTGCGACATCTATTTGATTGCTACGAAAGCTAAAAAGTTAATATTCAAGACGTATCTCTATGCTGCAGGAGCCCTTGTCGGGGGCTGCAGCGAAACAGAATTAAAGAGGAAGTAGGACTGGTAGTATCGAAGAATGTCTTTCATTTCTTCGTTGGCGTCAGGTATCCGCAAGGAAGACGCGAGGATATTCAGACCGCGGAGATAATGTTCAGATTCTTCGTAGAGATTCAATTGGTGCGCAGCTGCTCCAAGGTTATTGAGAATCGCCATTGACAAAATGTCGACAACAGGCCGCCCGCTCGAAGCATAAGCAGAAGAGGAGCAGTTACAAAGCAAACTCGTCGCGCGCTCGTACAGCTTCTTGGCCTTGACAATATTGGATTCATCGCAAGAACAGATATCATCCTGACCCACCAAGTGATAAACCAGTCCGATGTTGAACAATACCATCGCAGACTGGACCGTCACATCGACAAGACTGTCGGACGCATATGCATTCTTGGATGACATTAGGTTCATGGGGTTGACGTAGATGTAGTCGGATACTGATGGCTCAGGGAAGGAGTGCTGGTCTGTCTGGAGAGGAACCTGTAATTCTGCGCTCAAGGACCGAAATAGATCTAATGAACCGTTATTCTCATCGTGGTCTGTATCGGAGGACGGGTTTGCTTCGTAGTCTTCCACATTCAGGCTGCCAATAAGTGAGCTCACTGCAAGCTTGAACAAGCGAACCGCCGATGACCGATCGCCAGCTCGAAAGCAAGCAACTCCAGAGTTGTTCAGGTCAACCGCCGACCTAGCATCCTGTATAAGAGTCGAAACCATCGGATGGTCGGATGGTCAAGATCTCTTCGTTTGCAGCATTGTGAGCCGAAAATCTCTTTCCCATGATACTTCTGAGAATATCGAAGGAGCTTATTGGATCTTTCCTCCTCTACTCTCTGGTAGATTCATTAACTTCCGTTCCCAAGTGTAATCTTCTTTGGGCCTAGACATGGTCATAACGAATTATTGCGAAGTGTCCAATCTACCATTCTTTTTAAGCCGGGCGTCTTTTTTCGAAGAGATGCTATGACCAGATACTAATTATGGACCCAACATGCGTGACTTAGGTTCTTATTGACATTGCCAAATTATTTATTGGACGAAGTTCTGCCGGAAGTTGGTCTGTCGGGTGGGAATTTTCGAAGCTTTTCAGGAACAGCTCGGTTCGGAACGGAATGCCGATCCACGCCGACAACATTTTTTAAACACACGAATGTGTTATCCCCCGCTGATCGTTACAAGCATGAATATGTCTAACGACAGTCTATCCATCGCCTCTTTGAACTTGGAAGCGTTCAAGCTGATTGCTCACGGTCAATACGGGCAAAGTGTCCGTTTGCTGGAAGCGGCGGTGCGGGCATTGCACACGGAAGTGAGATGCGTGAACTTATCCAATAATGACGTCGAACAAATTCAAAATGAGACATTGGAATTGGTCGCCGAAAAAGTGGGACGAAACACTGATTCACAGGAAGAAGGGGGTGTATTTCAGATCTACGATCGCTCCTTGCTAGTGAAAGATGGGTACGAGAAAACCGACGAGAACCAACGCCGTGTGGCCCAAACTCTCATCTACAATATGGCCCTTGCATATCACATGAGTGCCGAGAAGAACCAAGGAAGAACCAGGTATTATCGTAAAGCTCTCAAGCTGTACCGTGTGGCTTCCCAAATGCACGACGAATGCTCCGATCTTGCGGCCTGCGACTATCACGTCCGGATGGCTTGCTTGAACAATATGGGTTGCATATACGGGCAGTTCTCAGACTTGTGCCGAACTCGAGAATGCCTTGTATTGCTCCGTTCTGTTCTCGATCACTTTCAGGTTTTAGACTGTTGCGAGGGCATTGAACACGAAGATGAGTCGCACTTCAGTCTGACTGTCGCTCTCTATGCTCGAGACGGATGCCAATATACAATCGCCGCGGGCGCCGCATGAAAACGAACACAAGATTCATCTCAGACAGACCGCTTCCATACCGTATTTGTCCTATTAGCACGTTCAAAAGTTAGTTTTTGTCATTTTACTTCGCTATAGCCTTATCATTCTTCACTCCGCTCTTACTCAAGTCGGCTCCCCGAACATGATTACCTACCAAACTAAACGCCCAACCATTGAAGTAGCCCGGGGCCGAGGATATGGTCATTAAAGTGTCTCTCTATCATCTCTATCATACGACGTCAGACAAACTACTCTACGACGTGTAACGTACCATAGCAAACACTTGTTTACAATAAAACACTATTGTCAATATTTGTATCTAATATTATATTTAAAGATATGTCATGAGACATCGCAAGCCGGCCGAGCTTTTAGAAACCGTTGTCGCCTGATATTCTGTGGGGCGGCCAAAAAACCCTCCGAATTAGAATTCTTTGGCCTCTGGATACGGACAAGATGGCCTGGTGCCTCCTGGTGTCAGAGACGGCAATGGCTACCATTATTTTCGAACTGTGGAACTGTACAGATCACTCCGATGGCGAGAACTTACTTCCAAGACTTACTGGAGCCCTATCAGGGTGTCGAGATCGTGGTTGACAACCCAGTTTCGCATAGCAAGCTGAAAGAACGGCTGCCGGATCTGCCGCGTCGACGCCGTCCTCTTCGCCGATACACAAGTTGGGATGGGGATGGCCTACCTCTTAGGCAAAGGAGAGGTGGTCGTCGGTCCCTAAAGGGGGGAAAAGCTCAATCGTCATCCCGGTGTCCCGCGCATTCGAGATGGTCTTCGATGGGAATCCTGCCGGACGCACCGAGTAAACGAGATTTTGCACCCCGGGTATGCTATCGAGAACCCTCGGGGACAGAGACGACAAGAATAGACACTCATCTCTCCACCGGACCAAATGTTTCCCCCATGCAGCACCCCAAAAAGCCGGAGAGACACGGATCTCCTGTGCCCGAAGCACGGACTTCGGCAATCAAATCGAAACTTTTACCGATAAAGAATCTTCGATCACATTCGATTCACGCTGGCGGCTTGTCTCCGTTCCTTTTTGATACAGAGAAGACAGAGTTTCATTCCAAGAGAACTAGTATTCTTATTGAAGAGATGTTGAGCGGATTAGAACTAATTGATGATGGGCTTGGTACCAGCAGCTGCTGCAGTGCAATTGGTTCCAATTCATAAATCAATTTTCGGAACCTGCGGGCCAGCCATGGGGAGCACTCTTTACTAGCTAGTACAGAGAGAAGAACTCATTTCTTTCGACTCGGTATCCTAGTCTTAACAAGGTTATCTTGCTACGAGCTTTCTAGCTAGACTGAGATTGTCATCACGTCAACATCACAGGACGTGTTTGATCTCTGCTATGTTCTAAGATTAACACCACGGGATCAAAATAAGGACCTCTTCGCTATACCCACACGGATTGCGGTACATTTAACTCTTCTCTCTCCCTCTCACTCTCTATCTACTCTCTACTAGCTAGCTCTAGCTCGATAGTAGAGTAAACTAGACTAGAAGTAACTAATTATCCCGTCTCGCATGGCAAGCAATGGCGTAGTACCGCAAACAAGGCAACCTCTCTATCTACTATCGAGACAGAGTCAGACCCAGCAAACTCATGCCGCATCAATAGCTCGTCTGACCAGGACATCAATAGTCGAATTAACGATGTTCCGGCGCCTTGTTGAGATCGGAGATCATGGCGATGTGTTTAGTCAACCAGAGGTCGTCGCTAAGGCGAGTGATGGTTAGGGTAAGGCCGCTCGCTGCTTGTCGAAGGTTCGGGATTTGTGAGGGCATAACATTAACAAATGCACTGACACAATAGCCCAAAAAATTTCAATGACTACATAGACAAAAAAATTAATAAAGTGACCGAAAAATTTGTCGATAATCTCATTAACCGCATGGATCAACGAAGGCATCGCATTCGTAGACTTTATGTGACAGTTTGATATCGTTGTTTATTGTTCTAGCGTTAACAAATTGAGACATTGACATAATTCGAGACTTATCTACTATTAATCTTGGTCGTGAAAATTGATTCTTCGATACTCCCTATCAACCGAGCGAGCTGGCATTCTATTTATCAATAAGTCCCAAGGAGTTCTAATACGTAGATTTCGGCCGCTGATGTAGCAATCAAGAGCACCAAGGAGGCCTTCCCTTCTCGATAGATCTCCAAAGCTCTTACTCACAATAAGAACCAGCGAACAACCATCCCGCTTCAATCGAAACCATGTGGTCTACTAGAATAGTTGCTTTGATTGAGGAAAGTCAAGGGGACTCCGCCCGTACAGTAGACGAACTTTTAGTTGTCGACAATGCAAAATCTCCAGCTAGCTCGTACACAAGGGAAGCCGTCCAGCTTCACGGTCTATCTGTAGTTTCTCCGCGCCGGAAGAATTTGAAAAATACAAAGTATGGGAAGCGGATGTCGCCCCGTGGACGAGTTAAGGCGACCAAGTATCCCTCTTCGCGGTGGCAAAGTCTGCCAGAGAATCCGGCTCCAAAACTCTCTTTGCCTGGCCCGCCATTGTCTGATTCTTCGCCTCGCCGTTCACCGAGAGATAACACGCTTGTACTAGCCACGAGACTCGCTTCAAAGCAATTCTCTGTACCCATGCATGGAACAAAGATGGAACAATCAAATGTCTCGTTGTCCCCAAAGAAGCCAGTCAGGCAAAACTCAATCATTGACCTCAAGGAATGCTCAAGTCAACTCACAGTGCCGGTTCGACGAGATTCGATACTATCCTTAAAGAAGCCAACACGGCAAGAATCATTCAACTTTCGTCCGCCGTCTATCCCCTGCCTCTCTTCGGAGAAACCGTCTAATTGCTACAATGTTGCGGATAGACGCAAGAGAAATAACACGGCCGATATGATTACAAAAGTTTTGGAAGATTGTGATTTGTTCGACGACGACGACGAGCACAAGGATGATAGCAGCTGTTCGTCCGAAGAGCTTTCTCTTGCTGAAACTTGTTGGACTGTTTAGGTACGGGAAAAGGAGCTTTTGGTTTTGCCTTCGAATTAGCATTCAGTTTTAGCATCCAGTTTTATCATCCAGTACAATGTCTTGAATGTCTTGTTCTGGCATCTATCTCAATATTGCAGGGTCCACCTGGCCTACTCTACATGCAGCTGATCTCTAGCATGTAATTTACATTACATTGGTTAGCTTAGTAATCATTTTGACGGTGTGAGAGCCTTGGCTTGATCTAAAAGCCCGGTTAGTCTCTGGTTTTCTCTCTTCAAATGTTCGTTCTTGCCTCGTTCCTCTGAGCACTGTTCCTGTAAAACTTCCACCTCGATCCTTTCCCTCTCTCGTTTACGGCGCGAATGAATGACGTTTAGTTTTCTCTTGCGGTCCAGTCTTTCTTCTTCCGTCATTGCCGATACAGGCTTGGCCTTTCCAAAATCGAGCATGGACGCTTCTTCCTTATTACTGACGCCCGCTGGGAGGTTCCATTCTTTGAAAGGGCGCGTTAGAATCTGGAGGTGCGAGACGAATGCTACTCAAAACGACACAAACTTACCGTAACGAACTCTCAGTTCTTGCCACTGAAAGTAATTATTCAGTCCATAGTTCCCACCTAATTGTTTCGGTAGGCCGTCGAGAGAGAAGCCGCGCTGCAGGAGCTGTTGCGCGATACTTGCCTTGGTGCCAGCTGGGTGTTTGACTACTTCGTTTCTCGTGATCTTGTCAAACTGCGAGCGCAAACCGGCATCAATCTTACTAGTGAAACCCTGGCTATTCTCAGCGTCCTTCGGGTAGTGGAGCAAATGAATGTTCCAAATGAATGCTGGAAAACCACTCAACACGTCGTCAAAGCATTCCATGTTGGTTCGATCAAAACTTGGCTCGGTCATTACGTAAAGGAGAACAAAACCATCGCTCTGAGTGCTGGTATTTTCGGCGACAACTGAATACAAGTAAAAGGAGCACCGCAGTCGTGACTCCCTCGTACTTTTCGTCAGACGTGAACCATCACAATAGAGAACGGAACGACCGTTGGAGTCCTTGGGGAGAGATATTAGATAGGCAGAATTGAGAACAGAAATATCCTTCCGATCGAGCGCGCCATCCCCTGTCTGGTCGAGGGGTAGAAAGGCTCGATCTCTGAAGATTGCGCAGCGGGTCTTCCAGTACCGAACGAGTCTCCGAGCAGCAGCTTCAGGTGACTGGTTTGCATACCGAAGAAAAACAGTCGGATCCGAATCTTTCTTAACTACATCTGGCGCATCTTTCATTGCTTTCATGTATTCTTCTTTCTCTGAAACGGGCATACTTTCTATGACCTTATGTAATGCATCAACCGGGTTGGACACCACCTGGTCAAGGATCTCCTCGGTTTGTTGAGATTCGCTTCGTATCGTCGGGCTAGAGCCTCTATGGTTCGAAAGAAAATACCTGTATCGTTCTCGCTCGAGTCGTTCGCGGTGTGTAAGCCATATTGCATGGCTAGGAAAAGACCACGTCCCGCCTATTGTGTCAGGAAGCACTTCTCGTGATAGACCATAAGCGCTCAGCTTTGCAATGAGCTCCTCCTTCTCCCCCACATGAATCACTGCCCTGTCCGAAAGTCGGCCAACCAACCGTAAAAATATCGGCATGAGAAGTTCGTAAAAAATTCGTTCCCCCAAACCGGATGGGCAGTTGACAAGATGCAAATGTTTCACCGAGGTAGGAAACGCCTGCAATACCATTGCCACAGCTTCTTTGATAGTAGAATCGAGTCGAGAACCCCCAACAGCACTCCGGCCCAGCATATTTACAGAAATGTAACCTTCTGTTTGTGCAAAGTCATTCTGACAAATTACAGTCCACAGGTAGAAAACTCCACGAAGTCTCGTCTCCCTGGAACTCATTTGGCGTTTCTCGGGGTCAAAACAGACAACTGGAATGCTGCTATCGTTTATGTTTGTCAAGCAACAATAACCGGAGCGAATATTCTCAGTATCTTCCATCGTCAAGGCTCCATCTCCAGTCATGGTCATTGGCAAGAAGGCTCTTTCGCCGAAAAGCTCCACCCGGAGTGTCCAACATAGAGCCAGGCGTCGCGCCGCTGACCAGGCATTGTACCTTTCGAATCGTAAAAACCTCATTGGATTTGACTCTATACGGACCAGGTTTGGTACTCGTTGTACCGCTGCCAAATAGGCTGCTTTGTCACTGTAGGGAAGTAGGTCGATCGCATCGTCCAGACTCTTCAGTCCACCGTGCTGCATTTCGTAGGTTTCCGTAAAGCCAGCATCTTCGATTTGAGCGGTACGTGGATTTATAGGAGCTGCCGAAGTCGCCGGGGTGAACCTGGTTGACGCTGCTATAGTCGAGGCCATCATGAGAGAAGCCGCAGGGTCAAGAGTTGCCGCAATAGCCGGTTTGGCAACTTGTAAGCTAGGCTCCCGGTGAATTCCGCCCAGTTCTGCCGGGACCCCTTGTAGGGTGAAACCGTGAAGAAGGAGCTTCTCGCCGAGGCTTCTGGGATCTGCTCCCGCCACGTGCAGAACCAAAGGTATCCGAGGGTTACTGAACATATTGAAAGCTCGTTCAATCGGAGGGAGAAAAATTTGTTGTAGGTCCACCACGGCGTCTCCAAACGCGAGGCAACAGAGATGCATGGATTTCATTCGGATGGGAAAGGCTTCATGGATCAGATCCAACGCAGGTTTCGCATTGATTCGGTTATTCATTAAAGATCCAAGTGGGATATCAGGCGGATTGATCACACAAAGGCCAACGACGCCGTCAGTAATTGCGCCTTCGGATGTATTAACCGCAATATTACACCAATAGAAAAGGCACTTTAAGAGCAGTAGCTTGAAATTAGACCATCGCTTACCACTGCACTTGGATCTGTTTAAATAAAAAACGATCGAGCCGTCGATGGTATTGGGCAAGCAAGTCAAAAAACCGGTTTGCAGAAGTTCGATGGTCTCGGCGTCGAGTGCCGAAGATCGACTGTCGACGTTGTCTCCCGGCAACTGCAGCGTACCGACGTAGCGCTCATTGAATATCTCCTGTCGACGTTCCCAATAGAGTGCGAGTCGAGCTGCTGCAGCCCAGACACTCTGCACGCTGGTCGAGCCTCCTTCCTGTTCTCGCTTTAGGAACCATCGCGTCGGTGACTCGGCTTTTACGATATGAGGTGCCTTGCGCACTGCCTCGAGATAAGCACTGGTACTGTCCCGGGGAAGACGGTGGATAGCGTCAGCAATTTGACGAATTATCCGCTCATCATGAGCGTCAGTTCCTCGTACACTTGAATTCATCAGAGCCCACTTCTCTCCCCATATGCCCGAGAAGGCAAGTCAGAGGTCCCCTTGCGATCGTTCTATCTCTACGCTTTCTGACGACGAGGGCCTTCCTTCTTCCTTTCGCAACGTTGCAATCCTTCGCGGGTATAGAAGAAAGCCTCAAAAAAGTTGGTACCTTGTAATTTCGCTCTGCCGGAGGCTGTTTCCTTTGTTAGCATTGCCCTCTTGCTTGAGAGAGCTAGCAAGAAGGATGAGGTGTGTGTTGCATCATGAGTCATGAGTGAGCTTGCAGATTCGTTCGTACTTCGTATGGTAAGCTCAGCCTGAGTTGTCGCCACTGATGATGTGTACCTTAAAAAGTACCCCGCTCGTACTTGAAGTGCATTTAGGAACCTCGAGAACCTGACTTAACACACAAAAGAGTAACTCGAACGCTACTATGTGTGGCAAGGCGTCGATCCCAATAGGCCCCCTTTTTTGTCGAGAGAGTTGAACAAAAGCCTACCCAGTAACTATTGCTTGAGAGCCCGTAAGAAAGTCCAGCTGCTCTATATATCGCCGTCGATGAAGACTATTAGGAAGGATAGAGGCTAAAATATTGTGTAACATTGATCTAAAGAGAGATTCTCGACGCCCGGAAACTTCCCCATTGCGCCATGTTGACGTTGTTTGTCCGTTGCGTCCTTTCATAATTGAACGTGTAGTATTCCTTTGATGATCTAAATCAAGAAAAGAAAGTCTTCGCCGTGCTTTATTTCGATGGAGTCATTTCGTAAAAATTAGGTTCTTGGATGTCGACCACATTCTTGGGACGGCACTTCCTCCTGTCCTGTTGCCCTTGAGGGACACCGACGCGACGCATGTATCGGCAAAGGCTCGGGCGGCCTTTCAAGAAGAGCTCGTGGTAATACGCTCCGGCATCAGGCCCCGAGGCCATACGCACAAACCCGTAAAGGTTCAGCTGTCGTGCGAACGAGTTCCACTTACTCTGCTTGAAGTACTTCGGCATAATGTCATTGACAAAGCGGTCCATGTCATGCACCGCAAAGGCCCGTCCGTGCGAATAAAAGGACACAACATCGGTGTTTCCCTCCTTCTCGACATCCACAAGCATACGGTGGAGTCGTTCGGGGAAGTGCTCAGACACTCCACCGCGGGAACGCTTAGAGTTGTTCTCGACGGGTTCGGGATCTTCGAGGTCGTTGCAGTCGATAAATGGGTCGTAACGACTACGGAGACTGGTACCAAGGGCCTTCAAGGTTCGGGCAACCTGCTGTTTCTTCTCAGCGGCGGGGTCACGGACGGGGATACTCGGGTTTTGCTTTGCAAGAAAAGCCGACTGCACTCCACCGACAGGGGTCTGCTGGGAAGAAGCTGCCATCTGACTCTGAAGCATTTGAAGGTATGCATCTTGCACGGCCTTGTTATTTCGCTGAGCCGCAAGAGTCTGTTGGAGAAGGGCCGTTTTAGCCGCCTCCTTCATGAAGTGGTTCTTGGCAGCCTGGGCAAGAAGAATGTCGTGATGGTTCATGAGACCCATCTGAGAATTAAAATTTCCTGGGAAAGGCATACCAATGCTTTGAGAGAGACCAGAGGCATGTCGACTGGCTAGAATCGAAGATTCAAGGGTACTGAAACCGCTCATGCGAGGCTGAGCGATCGACATCTGCGGTTGGCCAGCAAGCGTTGGGCGATTAACTTGAGGGACGTCGCTGGAGACGTCGCCCAACACATCGTGCAACGACGACTGGAGAGAACGGCGGTATGTCTCGCGGTTAGAAAGAACGGATGGATGCTCCATGGTGCTTGAAAGGTAGTGGTGTAAGTATTCGAATGCTCAAGGAACTCTAACGCTTCGAAAGCAAACGAAAAATAGATTATGCGAAGGAGGGGAAAGCCTGTGTAAAGGCAAATTTTGGTTGTCCCTTCGTAGGCTTCATACGGGCAGAGACATAGAAGAATGCCGAAGGAACCGTCCTCGACGGATAAATGTTCCGCCAGTAAGACGTCTGGACGTCAGCTTCCATTGTTGTTTGATTTCAACCATATTGTATTGTTTAATTCTTGTGGCTATGGTTTGAATTCGAATTGCCTATGGTAGGGGTTAACATTTCAATAATTTATACAGCGGCCAGACGTAATAATGGATATTTTCTGGGGCTTGTTATCATCAACGCACCAAACTTGTTCTTTTCGCTGACATGTTAGCAGCTGGTTCGTCATCGAACGGAACCCAGTATGCCATGCCGGCGACTTAAAAAACGGGAACGCATTTAAGAACTAAGACTTTGATATTATCCCGAGGAATCCAGAGAATAAGTAATACCTACTGGTAGATATGAGTCTAAGGTATTCTAAGTTCAACGTTACTAGCGAGTAACTGTTATATAGGGAATGAGAACTCAATATTCAAATGATATGGCCCGGTGAGGTGTTCGACTTCGGCCAGCTACCCCAACGCTGACGTGGTCTTGTTTTCGTGCTAACCAACTTAACCAGTGTTCGGTCGCAGAGTTCTAAAAGTGTAAGTCGCCGGTAGCTTTGACCGAGATGGCGGAGTTTTTGCCGCTCATGCCAAAGGAAGACGCATGACCGGGATTGATCCTCCGAGGAATGCCCGAAAAAATCGAAGAAGAAAGAGGAGGGGGTTCGGCCGAGATGTTTTCGATTGTTCGGGGGCAAACGCATGACGGACAGAGAAAGGGAATCTACTTTCTCTATTCAAGATATAGCAATTCGCTCTCTCAACTAAGAGTGAGAGAGCATCTACGATCCTACTGTTCTACGCAAGTCGGTAGATAGAAGACCGAGGGTTTCGCTTAGATCATTTATTTTCGACTACTTGTTTAAAATTTTATTAGAAAACTATGCAGTGAGAAGTGGAACATAACGGACAAAAGAGACCAGGTCAATGAGGATCTCTCTAACGAGAAGGCTTTAATGCATAGAAGTCCGGTTCTTGGATATCCACGACATTCTTTGGCCTGCACTTGCGCCGGTCTTGCTGGCCTTGGGGAACTCCAACTCTCCTCATGTAGCGACATAGACTTGGTCGACCCTTGAGAAAGAGCTCATGATAGTATCCGCCGGCGTCCGGACCTGACGCCATGCGGACGAATCCATAGAGATTGAGCTGGCGGGCAAAGCTGTTCCATTTGCTTTGTTTAAAATACTTGGGCATGATCTCGTTAACAAACCGATCCATGTCGTGGACGCCGAATGCCCTACCATGGGAGTAGAAGGAGACGATGTCAGTGTTACCCTCCTGCTCGAGGTCGATGAGCATCCGATGGAGCCGTTCTGGAAAGTGTTCCGAAACACCTCCCCTGGCACGACGTGTACACTCGGGCTCTGGGTCTTCGAGGTCGATGCAATCGATGAAGGGATCGTAACGGCTTCGGAGACTTGTTCCCAAGGCTTTGAGGGTCTGGGCCGTCTTGATCCTTTTCTCAGCAGCAAAATCTCTTGGAGGACGCTGCATGGCAGCCGATGGGGCGAAGAAAGGTTGCCCGGACATCTGACCGGGGAAAGAAATCCCAGGGAGGCCAGTCATCGACCCCATGCCCTGCTTGCGAACCAGATTAGCGTAGGCATTCTGGAGCATCTTGTTGTTTTGCTGCGAAGCAAACGTCTGGTGTAGAAACGCAGACTTGGCGGCTTGCTGAAGCAACTGAGACTCGGCGGCACGAGCCAGGAGGACACTGTCATGTACACCCAAACCGGTAGGTACCTGTCCACCAAATCCCAAGCTCTGGGAGAGACCAGGATGACCCCCGGCAACTGGTGCACCCAAACCGGAGAATCTTGCTCCCTGTTGAGAGTTCGGAACGGAAAGCCCCTGGTCTCCTCTCGGGAGACTTTCGTGGGGGAGTTCGCCAAGAATGTCGTTGAGGGACGACTGAAGAGAACGGCGGTAGCTGTCTCTGTTTGAAATGGTCGCAGTAGGGACACTCATGGTAATGATTCGATGTTCAGAACGTCGACTTGCAAACAATTACTTCTGTTTGTCGAAGAAGATGGAGATTATGGGAGGAAAGATCGGCCAAAAGAAAATGGATCGAATGCGAAACATCCCCGTACAAAATCTACTGCGTTCGCCGTAGACGGACGAAACTAATAGAACTCCGCTGTTGTCAAGTCACTTTTGCAGCGGTCATTTACCATTCTCCGAACTTACGAAGGTCTTTTTGTTCCGAGAGACTTAACCGTTTGACTAAAAGTTCGGCCGGAGAACACAAAATAATGACCCGACTTAGTCTTAGAATTAAAATTCTTATTAAGTATGATAGGGTAGGCATTGATTCATTTAACAAGTATCAAGTGTTCAGATGCAATTATGTCCAATCCCACAACCTATTGCAATCGTGAGTCAGCGTGAAGACTGATGACGTAACAATCACTATTTCCACATCCTCTTCCGTCATTGGATGATGGTTGCGAATGTTCGCTGATTGTGACGATGGCAACAGTCAGGTAGAGAACGAATGGTGAAACATTGCTTTGAGATTTGCTTATTCAAGTCGACAGCTATACTTCCGTTCAGTATTAAAGACTGTTTCTACTAGTCGATCGGTTCGGCCCTGGAGGTATCAAGCATGAGAGTGACGAGATACGCGTTGTCGTCGATTCTATCCGTCGGTCTAGTTGCCCTCGGTCGACGAGAATGCCATGCCCTTTCTCGACAGGTCGCAGGAGGACGTAACTTTCTTTCGAGTAGGTATTCATTTTCTTCAAGTGCCTTAAAGGCCTCGACGGAACAAAGTGTATGCAGTGTGCCAGATGTGGACGTGGATGACGTTAGCCTCAAGGTTTCGGCTCTTAAAGAAGCCATATTGACCGACCACAAGGGCGACGCTATTCGGTTGGGAGACAAAATGGGTGACAAGTCCATTGTCGTTTTCTTACGACACCTTGGGTGACCCTACTGCTGGAGCTACGCGAACGATGTCGTGAGCAAGCTCCAGCTTTCTTCTGACAAAGTTTCCGGACCCTACTTTATATCAATTGGCGACGCCGAGAAGCTGGGAGTCTTCCTTGACTCAAACCCAAATATCCCTCGCGAAATTGTGTTTGTCGATTCGTATGATCGATCGGCTTACAGCTCGATGGGACTGGGATTAATCACAGATGCTGACAAAGAGGACGTAAAGAAGATCAAACTGACTGCTCCTGAAATGGGAGGGTTCGGTGGCTGGTGGAAGTATTTGCGCAATGCGGCTACCTTGGCTCCTATCGAGAAAGACAAAACTAAGTTTGGATCCATCCCAACCGGTGTTTTACAACTGGGGGGCACATATCTGATCAACGGAGATGACATTGTGTATGAATACAAGGATGTCGTCCCCGGTGACACACCAAAACTTGAAGATTTGCAGCGGGAGATTGACTCTCTTATCTCTCAGTAAGTGTAACACCTATATCACCTGGTTTCTTGTATGCGGTCCTAGACTGTCGTGTGAATGACATCATGTCCTGTAACGGTGTGAGAATACCGTAAATTGACTTGATTGAACATCATGACGGCTCTTGGAACACTGTGGTGAGTGGTGATTAACCATCCAGTTATTTGACGAAGTTTATTAGATATCCTTCATAGCAAGGTTAAGCACGTCTTTTGTGAATTATTTTCGTTGATATTTCTCCTGAAGAAGGTTGAGTGAGCCTAATGAATATTATCCATTCGATGGGTGTTGTTCGCAAAAATTGGACGAAGCCCGATGCGGGTACTGCAGTAAGAATGGCGTTAATTGGGTGTTGACGTCATAGGATTGTCGAAATTGTATCGACGTCTCGCTGCCCTTCATCATCCTTCTTGATGCTCTGCCTTGTTCCGAGAAAGTCCTTAGCGGTGGCCGGCTATGGATACCAGTTTAATCTTTTGCTTGCAGTTCAAACGCGTCGAATAGAAAAGCGAAAAGAAGGATCTCATCAATCTGTTTCATAGCATTCTTGAAATATTTGAAGCTACGAGTATGGCGATAGGTCCATTGGCGCGCATATTGGCGCAGGTAATCGTCCCCGTTGTGGCTGTTCTGGCACGGGCACTGCCTGCTGCCTACGCTCAGGCCTTGCAGAATGCTCGCAAAGCTGGTGTCGACCACAACGAAGCAACGAAAAGCATGCTGCGTAAAACCATTTCCAAGTCGGAGGCGCTACAAATATTGAACTTCAAAAATGAAAAAGAAGCGACAGCGGAGGCTATTCAGAAAGTAAGTTTCGGATAGTTCACGTTTGGGTAGTCGACAAGGGTAAATTGCTCGAATGTTTTCAGAATAATGAGCGTTTCGGTCCTCTCGTTACCTTGACTTGTATTCTCACCTACCTCTGTCACTAATTCTATCGACCCGCTCGTGGTGATAGCAATATGAACGGTACATGGCGGCGAATGATGTAAAGAAAGGCGGCAGTTTCTATTTACAGTCGAAAGTATATAGGGCCAAAGAACTGCTTGATGAGTACATAAAAGAAAAGCGAATGGAAGAGAAGGAAGAGAACGGAAAGTCTGCTTCTTCCAAGGGACCTGGGGCAGGCAACCAGTGAGCAGCTAAAGCACCAATTTCGCTGACATCACAAGCAGATCTTCTGTACCCATCCGTACACTCGGCAAAGACCGGTTTCACCCCCACTACATTGTACAGTATAATATTCGAGATTAAATTTGAGCATTCGAATGATCCAAGATTTATCCTGCGAGTGATTCTTTGCCCTATTGTAGTCGCAATCGCGCTTCCATTGCCTTTTTCTAGTCGACAGTCTGAATTCATGTCAACCATTCTTATGTGAGTGGCATCTTCGCGATTTCTTCGATACGGGATTTGACAGACAAATCCAAGAACTGGTCTCCAATCTGAACCTGCAATCCTCCGACGATCGATGGGTCCGTGACGGCTTCGATAATCACGGATTTCCCCTTGGGCACCTGAGACTGCATGGCCTCTTGAACCTCCTTGAGCTGTGCCGGGCTCAATTCCTCGGCAGAGATAATCTTGGCGTCCACTTCGCCTCGCTTTGCCTTCATCAGCTGCGCAAAAGTTCCAGCGACTTTGGGCAAATCACCCAGACGCGCGTTTCCGGCCATGGTCACAAGTAAGTTCTTGGTGATGGGCGACAACTTGTCAAGGCTGCTGACGTAGCTGGTCTTGGCCTCACGACTAATCAAAGGGTTTTCCAAGAACTGTGCAAATTGCTTGGAAGTCTGGGCCGTACTTTCAAGGCTCAGCAACTCCTGCTCCACCTTCTCTAGTTGGTTGGCCTTGGATGCAGCAATGTAAGTGGCGTTGGCGTATCGAGCGTGCAGACCATGCAACTGCAATACAGGCTTATGACTGGCATCCGAAAAGGATCGAATGGCATTGCAAGTCGCTGCTCGCAATCTCGTAGCCGAGCTAGAAGCGGTTCGGGAGGCAACAATCGAAAACATGTCCGAAAATCGACAATCTATAAAAACGGTAAGCGGAATCAGGAATCGGAGTGTTAGTATGAAACAACTCATGGACCGGAATCGTTTGTCTGGCTTTTCGACTGCGTTGCCATGAATCACAAGACAATCAAGCCTTACCACTCAATTACAATGAACAAGCTTGAAAAGAGAATGAGTCTACACTTGATTACCTCTATCGATGAAACTGGAGTGAGCTTCTTGGTGTTCAACTGGAGAACGACCCGATTGGATTTTTATGAGCGACGAATTGAATTCCTCTTGCATGTGAGAGAGCCTATCAGTCCGAGGCGACGGTCGGCACCGGAATAGGAGTTCGGAATCCTTCAGACTCGGTACCAAAAATCTGCACAAACTTTTACCCGAACTCTTTCGGAAAATGAAATAGGACGACAAAGATACGGCCGTTTCACAAAAATCATCAATCCATAGACGTTCTCATTGACCGAGACAGAAACAGAACGGAATATCCCGCATCGTTCTAAGACCGACAAGTAGAAACAGAGTCAACAGTTTGATGAATCAGAGCTTTGCCAAAATCGAGTAGGTACAAACATTGCCGTTGATGTAATAAAGCTACGTTCAATGATGTTTTCAGGATTGGCGGGGCGTGTTCGTCATCTACACCCTCTTGCAGGCAGAAAACTTATTGGGACAACTATTAAGAGTCCTTTTATTGTAGGTTCTATTTCTAGAACTCGATATCACAGACGTACTTCGTCGGACGCCCTTTTTGCGAAACACCTGTTCGGCAGGGCGTACTTTTCGTCTCTATCGCACGACACGGCTGAAGATCAGAGTATAAAGTTTGTTCTTCCTCAACGTGTTCGTCGAAAGCTTGTGGTAAGCTCAATCTGACTCAAGTGAGATTTTTTCTTTCACCTGACCTTGCGGGTTAGTCGCTGACGTCCTAGTGTTGTACTCGTTCGTAATTCAGGATGCCTCTGATGCTGTCGCTCTTATTAGAGATGGAGACACCCTATGTGTGTCTGGATTTGTTACTCAGTGTTCACCGGAAGCTATCCTCAAGGCTCTGGGGGACCACTTTGAGGAGAATGATGGTCCAAGTAACTTGACGCTTCTCTTCGGGGGTGGACCAGGGGATTTCGGAGAACGCGGGCTTTCGCATCTTGCCAAAAAGAAACTCATTGTTTCCCCATCAAATTCAAAATCGGCCGCCAGTGACGAAATCGATGTATCGACTGATGAGTCAGAGAAAGCACCTAGTAGATCCACAGTAAGTATGCTGAGAAGAACGATCGGAAGTCACTACGGACAGATTCCGAAAGTAGCAGAAATGGCACTGCGAAATGAGGTAGAGGCATGGACTCTCCCTCTCGGCTCTATTTCTCGAATGATAAGGGCTCAGGCGGAACATTCTCCGTGTCATATTACAAATACGGGACTTGGGACGTTTGTAGATCCGGATCACGGTGGGGGTGCAGCAAATCAAGCCGCCCAAGAGAGTTCCCTGAAGCTCGTGTCTAAGCTTTCAATCGACGGAGAGGTTAGACTATGTTACAAAGCTATCCCTGTTGATGTAGCAATTATCAGGGGGACAACAGCTGATGGGTTGGGAAATATTACAGTGGAACATGAATCGCTACTGTGCGACCAAAGAAATATTGCTACAGCCGCAAAGAATTCAGGTGGAGTTGTTATAGCACAAGTGAAAAGAGTCGCAGCTAATGGTTCACTATCATCTCGTCAGGTAGCGATTCCTGGTGCTCTAGTGGACTGTGTTGTGGTGGTGGATGAGCCTGATCATGACGATTTGCATCCCATGAGCTATGAAGAAAGGTACAATCCAAATTTGACAGGAGAATTGATCTCTCCGGCCGGTGAAGAAGTAGTAAAGATGGCAATGGATGTCAGAAAGATTATTGCACGAAGAGCTTGTTTTGCACTAAAGCCAAATTTGATTGTCAATCTAGGTATTGGACTACCGGAGGGAGTCGCCAGTGTTGCTGGAGAAGAAGGCTTACTCCAATATATTACGCTTTCGACAGAGCCCGGCGTCTTTGGGGGGCTCCCAGCATCTGGTAGGAGTTTTGGTCCTGCGTACAATGCTTCAGCACTTATTGAAATGAACCAGATGTTCGACTTCTACAACGGCAGTGGCCTTGATCTTTCCTTCCTTGGTGCCGCTCAGATATCAAGGTCTGGGGATGTCAATGTATCAAGACTGAGCCGGGACAAGATTATTGGTCCAGGAGGGTTCGTTGATATTTCGCAATCGACAAGAAATATTTGTTTCATGTCGACCCTTACGACGAAAGGACTCGAAGTAAAGGTAGAAGATGGTGGTTTGTTGAGTATATCAAACGAAGGTCGCATCAAAAAGTTTGTTAATGAAGTTTACGAGAAGACATTTTGTGGAGACGAAGCCGTCCGCCGAGGGCAGCAAGTGTTTTATGTAACAGAACGAGCGGTCTTTCGACGGTCGAACCGAAACGAAACTTTGGAGCTTATCGAGATTGCGCCAGGAGTCGACTTGCAACGGGATGTCCTAGACCAAATGGAGTTCACTCCTATTGTCAGCTCAGATCTCAAGCAGATGGATTCACGCATATTCCGTGCAGAGAAAATGAACGTAGCCGCGGACTTCTTTGGAAGCTTGGAAGAAAGATTTATATACCACGAAGCCGGCCATACAATGTATGTCGACTTATTTGGTGTCACATTGGACACAACTGATGATGTGGATGGCCTCTTGATGGGACTCCGATCGCGCTTGTCTCCACTCGTGAAATCCAAAGGCCCTATCGACATGGTCGTCAACTATGACGGATTCGATGTGCGCAAAGGACTTGAACACTACTACGGAGAGAAAGTGCGTGAAATTGAGGTTGCATTTTATCGCTCTGTGAGGAGGTACACGGGGAGCGCCTTTCGTCGTGCAAAGCTGAAAAAGGAGCTAAGTATAGGGGAGTGGGATACAGATGAGCTATATGATGAATTCGATAAAAATTCTGACGGTCTGGTCTCGATTGAGGAGTTGCGGGATGGGATGCAAAAGATGTTTCAAATCCAGTTGACGCCAAATCTACTACGTCGATTTCAAAGAATGGCGGGTGACACGTCGGTAGATCGGGAGATGTTTGTCCGAGGAATAAAGGACGTACTCGCGATAGCGGCTTAACTTCAGAACCTGTGATGTATGATCATCAAGACAACTGCAGTCGATAAATTTTGCTCTAGTAGAGAGCTGTAGAGTTTGTAGGAAGTAAAAATGATTAAGTAAAGAGTTGAAATCGTGTGATGCCAGAATCGCTTTCAAAAATTGCAGATGACTTTGAAAAAGGACAAAGCTGGCTATGTATGCGTTCAGTCGAAAGGTTAGGTGGGGAAAAGTTCGGTTGTATGTTCCAATTTAAGTTGGTGGGCGAGGGGGTAGTAGATAGTTTGGTGATGATTGGTGTTCGTTGCCTTGACTCCCAGCTGTGGCTTGGAGAAGGGCTAGGACATTGGCATCTCTGCCGCGAGTTAATAACAATTGTTCAAGTTGAGATGGCTGGTTTGAGGACCCCACTGGGCTTCCAAGTAATCCATGGGTGAGAGACGCATTTCTCGAGGCGTCAAGTATCGCCTGGCGACGAAGAAGTTCAAGTAGTTGGCTGCTGTCCGAAGCGTGGGCATGCGTTGAGACCGACAGTGGATACTGTGCCATCTGGTTCTGTGAGTGGAGTAGTTGGAGCTGTTGCAATGCCAGTCTCTCACGAAGGCTAGCGCCCTGAAGAGTATCCTGGGCTGCCAGATAACCGGCTGCGGGGACGCTTAGACCCGAAAGGACGGCTAGTCCTCTATCCGCCATGGCAGCGTACGAATCGAGGCCGCCAGAAGCAACTAATGTTTGCGAAAGACTCGAGACATTAACCGGAGCAGTAGCACTAGCCGCTACACGCCTTTGGAACAAATGGCTCATTTGCTGATCAACAGAGGAGGGAAGACGTGCGACGCTCTGGTCACCGGGTTCTTGACTCTTCCGTTCTGCGTCCTTCGCGCCGCTTTCTCGTCTCCTCCGGGCAGCCGTAATACTCCGCATTCTCTGCATAAGAGACTTGTTGCTTCGTTGAAAGAATTGGTGGCTAAAGACAATAACTTGACCCTGTTGTCGATCTTCGCCATCGGCGATGACTTGACGAAACCCCCATCGATAAAGCTTCCTCGTGAAGCTGGAGAACTTTGCTTGAGCAAAGAAGCTTGGCATGAGATCTTTTACCAACTTTTCCTTATCTCGTATAGCAATAGAAAGACCGTCTTCCGTCCATCCGATCGCGGTTCCTTCGGGTCGTTGTCCGGATTTCGAGCCAATCTTCTCCGTATGAGAGAGTAGGAGCATGAGCTGGGGAACACATGAACGAGTTGGGATGAGAACTAAGTTCGGCAGAAACAATGGTACCTCTGGCGTCTGACTTGTTTTCCTATCATGCGTACCTTTTGCGGAAACGTGAGAGTGTTAGCGTTCCGCTTTACGAATCTTGGTAAGTCCATTTGTTCGAGTTCGCTATACAAATGGCCGGCAATCTCAATCTCTCGCTCGGTATCTAGCTGAGGGGGACCCTTTGGTTCTTCGACAGTGTCAGCGGCACTGTCTGTTCTTGCTTCCTCTGACGAACTCGTGACCGTGTGTTGCTGTGCAGGCAACTCGGAGCCCGCTGTCTCTTTGGGGTCCATTTCGAGCTAAAGAGTTTTTAGCTTATCCGTCAGCTGTTTCTGTGTTTCTATTGCCTCCTTGTCTCTGTGAACTTCCAATCGTGCCTCCTCTCTACTAGAAACTTCAGACCTTGTCCTAGAAGGACGGCAAGTGCTGTCCTCTGTCTATGCAATGCTCAATAATGTTGCAGAAGATTCACGTTGTTGAATGCTTGCATGATGGAAATATTTTCGATTGCTTATCCGTGGAAATACGCTTGGAACAACGCGTCACTGTGTTTTCATCTTCGTTCAGACGCCTTTGAGACTACTAATAACTAGAGTACAAACGACTGGTAGGATTGGCTGGTGAAGTCAGTCAGCGACGAAGAACATCTGTTTTGAATAATTAGCTACTTCTGTTTAGATTAATAAGCTTGCCTAAGAATACGTGTCCTATCGTTAAATATTTTGGCTACCTACTTAATTGATGAAGTTCGATCGTAATGACCTCAACAAGATTTCCTTGGTGTTCTTTTTAAGGAATTTCTGCATTATTTATTTCCAGGGCAATAATAGGAATGTAATGACATGGCACTTCGCTGACGTTCTCTCTAGTCTACTAGGAGGACCGAAAACTGCACAGAGTGACCAGTGAGAATTTCTGAACTTTCGCGACATCATCGATGACACAGAACATCTTCTGTAATACAACGCGCTATGGATTGAAAAGATGGATTATCGGTCCCCTACCCTTAATGGTAGATGGTTCAACACACTAGTAGACACTGGTACATTATATTGATAATCAATTTTAGTATAGAATCATTAGTAGGATCTTGTACACTTGCTGGTGTTTCAGCGATGGGCCTTAATACTGCTCCTCTGTCCCGAGCGACTCGACTTTTCGTCCGACAACAACCATGTTCTCACAACTCACAACCTACGGGTGAAGTTGTTTGTCGTCCATCTTTCAGATTGACAAGTGGCCAATCATTCTCGTTTTATAGATTCTATATCATGAGACCTTTGCTTCGTGCCAGTGAGTTTTGTCGGCATCCTCTCTCTGACAAATCGCGGTGTCATACGGTGCGGATCAAACTTTCGGACCATCGTGAGCCACCGACAACGGATCATTGTGTCAATGACGAGACCGAGGAAGATCCCTTTACGGTATTTACATCGACGTCTTTTCTACGAAACGCATGTTGGATATCGGGTCGAATTGTGGAACTACAAGTTTCCAGCAATAACGATGCCAAGCAGACGTCACTTGTTTTACTTCCTGTTCGCCTTCGGCATCTGCCACAACGGTCGTCGAAACAACAACAACTTGATGAGTTGGAGGATGATAGCCTACCTGTCATTTACATTTCACCTCTGGTAGCATTAAATTTACGTATCTTGACGCCGGGAGAAAGATTGGGGGTTGATTTGGTGGGAAGTGTCCGTGAATGGACTGGTCAACCAAGATACTATGAATATTCCGACGGATCAACCACAACCGACAGGGGGCGAAGCTTTGCCGGGGCATTCCTTGAATCTCCTCCCATTGCGCATTCTGTCACGCTTCGGTGTTGGGGCCGTCCGGTCGTCCCACTGTCGCTGACGGGGAGAAGACGTGAGCGCAGCGACGACCCAAGGGTAATAAAGTCGGGATCCGAAACAGCGGACATTACGAGCTCCAGGGAAGATGCCGAGACCTCCTGGCCTCTACCCTGTGAAGGACGGATACTTGTTCCCAATTGTATTATGACCGTCGGCGATAGTGGTAGTGGCGAGGTATTCTTCTATGAAATTGTAAAAGTACGATTAACGAACGCAAACCTGGAGAAGGACTGGAAGGGTATTGCGTTGTCAACCAAGCAGACGAAATACGATCTTGAGGCACCACGACCAGGGTCCCCATCTCCTCAACTACTTCCAATTTTAAATGGACGTGAAACGGATTCATTAAAAAAGCAGCATTTGGTACCGCCTCATCCAGATTTAGATCGACTGGTTTCGGCATTGAACTATCCTTCAACAACCCCAGTTGAGCGCATTCTTCACATGGTGGGATCCGAGGATGAGCACTGTGTTCAGGAATTAGTGTCTACTGCCGCAGGTTTGGTGGGACGTCGGTGTCTACATGTCACCGGTGGCTTGGCAGCGTACGCCTTTCTGTGTGGGGCGTCCATTGCAAACGGCGGTTTGGCAGACAAATTGACCGGTCTTAATCTTGCGATCCAACAGGCCAAACAACATGCGCCGGTAGTACTACACATTAGATTGGACAAAGAATTTAGCGCCGATAGTCAAGATCGTCAAGATGAGGAAAGTCGTATTTGGACGTTATTGAAAGGGGAGTTAAAGGTATTGGGAGCTTTGAATCAGACCTATCCGCTGCCTCCGGTTGTCGTGATACTGTCAACGTCTTCAGAGTTACCGTCTGATGGCCCTATTCGCCAGCGCATGGTTTTGGAGCCCATTCCAGTGTCTCATCCTGACAAAGCATACGCAATTTACTTATGGAATCGGGCAAACAGAAATCCTTGTTTGGATTTTGAGTCATTCAACGGCGAGGATTTGCTCAGGATTCTTAAGGGTCGTTCTGCGAAGGAGATTGTTTTGCTAAGAGAGCAACTTGAGAAAGAGATCGCCCCAAGAATATCTGATAAGCAAGCCAGTAACCTTGTGGATCCTTTACTGATTCTTCGACAGATTTCGAAGAAGTTAGACGACGAAAGACGGCATCACTCTAGGACAGGAAGGATTCCCACCGTTGCATGGGAAGATGTGGGAGGCCTCGGACACGTTCGATCCGAGATTATGGATACAATTGAGTTACCATTGTTGCATCCACACTTGGTTCCTGCTGGTGGTCGGACGGGCATTCTTCTCTATGGGCCGCCTGGGTGTGGGTAAGTACTTGGTTGCATTGTTTTGTCGCTCAGCTACGTGCGCCTATCTAATGCCGGCTATATTCTTGCTAACAGGAAGACTCTGGTAGCAAAAGCCGTAGCAACTGAATGTAATCTTCCCTTCTTGTCCATCAAGGGGCCGGAACTTCTTGGTAGCTTCGTGGGCGAAAGTGAAAAGAATGTTCGCGGCGTTTTTGAACGAGCAAGACATCTCGCATCGCAGAATCAACCGCCAGCGAGTGTCCTCTTCTTTGATGAGCTAGATAGCCTAGCGCCTCGAAGAGGGGACAATCCAAGTGGCGGAAACGTCATGGACCGCGTTGTTGCAACACTCTTTGCCGAACTAGACAGAAGGTCAAAGGATTGTACAGTCTTCTGTATAGCTGCTACTAATCGCCCTGATCTTTTGGATCCTGCGTTGTTGCGTCCGGGCCGTCTGGATAGGCTGGTATACTTGGGAGTATCTTCAGATCATGTTCCTGTCTTGGTCACGCATCTGCGAAAGCTCCGGCTCGATGGTGATGTTGAGGATATTGCTGCCGCGGTCGTCAAAGAACTCCCAGCCAATTTTACTGGAGCCGATCTTTCTAGCATTGCTAGTATTGCGTTGCTTGGTGCTACGGAGAGACTCTGCATCGAAGTCGACAATGAACTCATGCGGCGGCGACGTTATGGAGAGCCTGAACTCAGCATAGACGATGTTCTTGATTCCTGGGACGAGGATCAACTGGAACCAATTGTTACCTTGACAGATTTGCTGGAAGCGGCGAGGACCGTCATACCGAGTGTTAGTGAAGAAGAGCTACAGCGATATCAGACGCTCAGAGATCAGTTTTCAAACGTATGAATTAATCATCGTCAGCATTCGGTTGAGACTTCATTATGACATTCATTTAACCGCTCGTTGATCAATCACTTTCCTCGTCGCTACTGTCGGCTTCGTCTCCCGATGCCACCATACCTTGCCGTAGAGCCTGCATTGTTTCTTCTTCCCGTTCTTGTTGACGTTGTCGCTTGGCTTGACGCTTTTCCTCGGAAGCTTGTCGCTTTCTTTCCACATTCGCCTCTTGTTGCGCTCTTCGTTGTTCCTTGAGTTCCATTTCTCGGCGCTTTCGAGCTTTGAGCTCCGCCGCTTCCTCGGGAGTTTTCGAGACATGGGCGTGGTACAACACATCACCTCCTCCGAGACCTTTCTCTACTTTAATTAGTTCCAGACACAAACGTGGTCCCAATTCTACCAACTTGACCGCACTTTTCTGTGATTTGCTGTTTCCGCGTCCTACGTACTTGTCGCTGAGTTGTACCACGTTGTCGTCGTCTTCTTCGGCCTCTGAATCACTCATGACCCCAGTATCCAAGGCACTATTCAGATAGTCAGAGATATCTTGACATTTGTGTAAGTTTGGAAGCTTGCGATTGCTTTGCACCAATCTACGAACCCGACGATTCACTCCCACCGGAGTGGCGGTAATGGCAAAATGACGAATGTGCACAAACTGGCGGTGTTTGGACGCCGCCTTTGTCGTTCCTTTGTCACTATTGCTGGAGGAGTCGTCTTGGTCACCCTCATTTTTATTCTCGTCTGTGTTGCTTTCTTCTCCGGTGTCGTCTTCCTGGAAATGAAACAAAACTACTCGACGACAGTCTCGTAGCTTGACAGTCGATACATTGATGGCCGGGAACATGTTTTGAAAGGTAATCCGCATTAACTTGACATGAGGCTGCTGTTGGGCGCTATCCGTCGCGTTTGTATCCAAGTTAAAGTTGTTTGTCACCACGATAGGTGGATTGGTATGCAGCGAAGGCGAATTCAAGGCAATTGGACGTTTTTGCAAACGTCGAATGTCCCGATTCAAGCTGAAGCGATGGACACGAAATGTCAGCGTTGGGCCTTCTGGAGTTCTCGCCAGTCTCAAATTCAAATTGCTGCCATTTTCTGAAGGATTCGATTGTGAAAACGCTAAAATGTGGGTGATCCCCATTGGAAGTGCTAAGTGTTGGGCATACTGCGTTAGGGTAAGTTTGCGATTGCGGGCGTCTTCTCGAAAATTCACCGCCGTGTACGGCAACATCAATTGTCGCAAGTCGTCTACTAGATCAACCACAGCTGGCACTGTTTTTCCACGTCGCAAGACAAGCGATTTCGGAATCTTTGCGGCCGAGGAACCGCTCTTGGCCGAGTCGGACAAGGCTGACTGAGCCGCCAATGTTTTTTCCTGGTCGTCCAGACTGACGTGCGTCCGCGTCTTCTTGCGACGACGTCCGCGTTTCGGCATCTTTTACACGTGAATGGAATCGATAGCAATGAATAAGAGGAAACGATTGTCCGGGAGGTTGGTTTACTCGGTTGCCTCGGTCAACTGTAAAGGTCTTTGTTGTCAACGTTGTCCTGCTTACTGAGAAAATTGGTTGGATGTGGATATGGATATGCAGAAAATGGAAGTGACGTCATTTGATGCAGTTAAGTACATCTAACGCTAAGGAAGGGGATATTCCCCTCATTTATCCTCATCCTCGCTTGCCGACTTGCTCGTTGACCATGGCCATGGTAAAGCCACAACAACTTAATCTCGGGCAAAGGCATCTTCTCTGGTAGAGACCGACGCGTCAGAGCGGGTCAAGCCTTGCGGTCTCAAAACATGAGTACTGGAGCTTCCACAAGTGCACTCATAACTGGTCGGTCATCCGCTTCGGAGTGCATGTGGTACTTTTTCGCCGGAGCCTTGCTACCGACCATTGCTTATTTTCTTTTGGGCAGTCGTTTTGGATCGGGAATAAAGGATCGAAGGAACGATAGTGAGAGTGATGAGGAGGAGGATGAAGAAGAGATTAATCAGCCGACTAAAGGTGGTAACTCGACGTCGTGGGGTTATCGAAATGCTCCCTACAAGATGCTGTTTTTGGTCAACCAAGAATTGTCCATGGGCAAAGGCAAGATTGCGGCACAATGTTGTCACGCTGCAGTGGGATGTTACAAACGTGCTTCCAAACAATGCCCACATGCACTAAGCGTTTGGGAAAAGACCGGTTGTGCAAAAATTGCACTCAAGTGTCCGACGCAACAAGAATTGGAAACGATTGCTACAGTCGCCTTGTCCCTTGACATACCTATTTACCTGGTGGAAGATGCGGGGAGAACGCAAATTGCTGCTGGCTCGAGGACAGTTCTCGGCTTGTTTGGACCGGTTTCTGTCTTTGCGGGTATTACTGATCATTTGAAGCTCATGTGAACGCCATTGATCTGCTTTGGCGCACGATCCAATCATGTCGGCCTCTGCTTCCTTGTATCCTCCCTCACGAAGGGTTGGAAGGCGAGAATGCGATTTGGATTGGGAAAAAAACAAATAAATGGTAATTGTTTATGATTCGCAATATAGTACAAAGTAGAATCAGGTTATGAAAATGTCTTTGAATCGGATTTCGATATCCTCAACTTTGGCATATGCTTCCCATATCCGATACCACTCGATAGACTTCTCGAGATAAACGCGCGCCTTGGTAGAAGCGTCGGTCTTCGACTGAACGAGGTACGAACCCACGAGTTCGTAGGCAAGAGCAATATGTTGCCGAATATCTAGTTCCGTTGCGGAGTCAATGGCTCTCTCGAATGCCTCGACCACGGCATCAACGGATCTGGAAGACGAAACAGAAAGCAGTTCCGCCCGAAGCAAATCGTACATGTGGGAAGTGTTGATGGCACCTGCATCAACCCACTTTCGGAACTGTTTCATTATTGGCCGAAGCTTTCGTTTGTAACGACGTTTCTTTGTGGACTTGAAACGGGCAATATATACCAATCCCATGTAAAGGAGACGCAATGGCACAAGGATTTCTGGTCCATCATCGTAAAGGCCTTGACGAATGTCCGTTGCATGCTGTTCAGCGAGCTCATAGTTCTGGAAGTAGTAGGCCACGATCATACCAAAGACCTGGCTTTGGTATAAAGCCATCTTGTTGCCTGTTTTGAGCCATACCTCCTTACGATATTCAATATTTATGTGGTCTCCAACGAGAATGCTCGGGTCTTTGCTACATCCCATGAAATTCAAGGCAGCTTGATGAATCGGCGAATTAATATTCCAATGCAAGCGGAAATTGTAGTCGATTAGGTTTTCGGCAAACTTTCTGCATCCCCTGAGCAATAGGCTGAGTGGTTCCCCGCAGGCAAATTGGTTCCTCAAAAGACCGTAGCCAGCCATATGATAATAGTCGAGGGCACTCAGCTGCCACATTTTTCGCAGGGACCGAGATATGGGGTCAAGTGTCTTCCGTAAAGGAATCCTCCAGTGTGCAATAAAAAACCAGTACAAGAACTTCATTCTAACGCCTTCTTTCTTCTCGTCTGCGTGGCTGCCAAAAATGCGCATCGAAAGCCGTCCGTATCTCATACCTTCATCAAATGCTCCAAACTGAGCTCGCAGCCAAGCCCACACACCAATAGCATAACCGGACAGTTCAAAATGACCTTTTTCCAGAATTACAGGTATCGTATAAAGAGGCATGATAACCATGTATAAAGGACTTGACCCAAGGAAAGCCAGTTCTGTGAGGCGCTCAAAGAAGGGCATGCTCAGACCCAGATTCTGGGCATCCGCGTGAGGTAGATTCATGATGTCGTCGTCTGAAAACCCTGACAACATGCGCTTGCATTTGACAAAACGGTGTATTACATGAGCCAGCAGGAAATGTCGAGGAATATTGATGCCGAGATAATCAAGAATCTCGAGAAGCATCGTAGCCGCTTCATCTTGTCTCTCCTGTTGCAGTAGACATAGAATTTTAGAATGAAGAACTGGTACCTTTTCTTCAAATTGCTTCGCATTAGCCACAACTTTTGACGCAGACTGGATACACTCCTTGAACAAGCCGCAGCTGTACTGCATTCGGGTCAACGCAACAGTCAGCTTGAGGATGAGCTGATAATGATCAGTCCACGCTTTTTCGCCCCCATTGTCAAGGATCCTTATGCCTGATTCAAGGTGATCGATCGATGGGTAGAATGAAGCTTTCTTTGCTGCTAATTCTGCCGCTTGATAATTTAATTCTGCTAGGTCCAGCCTCTCCCATTCGTCGGTCATCAGAGCTTCTCCGAGATTGAGCTGCTGTGCAGCGTGAAATACTAGCGCTTCCTCAGACATTGAAGTGAAACCAAGCTCCTCACGTTGATCCATCCACGATCGTAGCTGACGACCAATCCTTAGGTGCATTTCCGTTCGACCCTGTCCCTCCGGGAGCATCGAGTACGCAGCTTCTCGAATACGGTCATGTGAGAACCGAAAACGGCCTCCTTCAATCTCTTCCACAAGTCCGTCTTCTGCCGCATCTGTCAAGACATCTCGCAAGGTTCTTGATGAGCGAAGCACTTGGGATGGGTCGATACTAGCGTCTTCCAGTGATTGATATAAATGATCCTCCCCTTGATCATCTTGTCGAGTCACTGGGTCCTGTGGAGAATCGGACGCTGTCTCGAGACCACCATCCAAAACGGCCATGGCATGTACAATAGTTTCGACTTCAAAGTAAGACGTCCCGAAGGAAGCTGCCACCATGAGAGCCGACAGTCGGCGTTGATCCACCCTACCAAGAGTTTCGGCTACGACTTCTGTGACATTTTCCGCAATGGTTGCCTCGGCCTCAATGCGCGAGTTGTCCCAGACCCATCGAGACTCTACGTCTGAGAAATAGATCAACTCTTTCTCATCCAGCAGTCGTAGGAATTGTGTAATAACAAAGGGGTTCCCGCCTGTCTTTGCAAGAACAATTTCCGCCAACTCCAAAAGTTCTTTCTCGTGGTCAAACAATTGAAGAATGTCTGAAAGTAAGTTTGCTACGTCATGTAAGGTCAGTGGTTTCAAGGAGATCGTCGTAAGATCGTCTTTCAGTTCCGCTTTCAGATCTGCGACCAAAGAGAATTCGGTGGCAACTCTAGTAGCACCAACGAATAAGAACCGCCGTTTATGCACCACAAAGTTGGTGCTTGAGTTGTCAAAAATGGCTCGATTCTCCTTGTTGTCAGCCAAGAGCGTGCGTACAAGGCTCATAGAGTCCTGATCAATCCAGTGCATGTCGTCAAGAACGAAAACGACTGTTCGATAGCGGCTGATACATCGGAAGAGACTTCGAAAGCCTAGTCGGAATCTCTCGAAGCGATATTCCTTGTCACTCATGTTACCAAAGGCTTCGAAATCGATCGACGATGCAACAGACATCTGATCGTTAGATGAGACAGCGCCATCATCCGAGGATGGGACGGAGTCAGGAGTTACAGACTCAGACATTCCTCCCGAACTTGAGCCTACCTCGGCACTCTCGTTGTTGATATCACCGATGTCTTCGATAAAAAGACTCTCCAGATCAGGAAGAATCTCGAGCATTAAATCCAAGTCCAAGTCCACAGCATCTTTGATACGCCTCCGCCAGGTTGCTACCGAATCAAGTTCATTCTGCAGCATCTGTGTGAACATATTTTTAACGGCATTCTGTATGGTTCCAAACGGTTCCGACGCCGAATGCTCTTCAAATTTGCCCCTACACAACCAACACAAGGCCGCGGAACGTGACATTGAAGCAGATGAATTTGACAGTACTGACGAGATCCCAGAATGACGTTTCTTGTCCCTTCGGTTCTTGTCCTGATGTTCTATCGTCTCTTGTCGCTTCCGTTCTTCTTCTGTTCTTTGATCCTGTTGGACACGGATTTCCGACAAAAAGGCGTCCAGCAACGCTGTCTTACCCGTTCCTGATGGCGCCTCGATCAAAATAGCTGAGTGGTAGGTATTGTGCGTGTGTCCAGTAGATGATTTGAAGTTGCCATGGATCGGCATATCGTGCTCTTCAATCTCCATGACATCGTGTAAGTGTTGACGAAGCAATTCGAGTTCATGCTCCCGGCCATAGGTGAAATGTCGTCGTTTGAGTTTTAGACGACGCCGGTTGCGTGGAGGAGACTGCAATATTGATTGGGATTCGTCGGCGGGTTCAGTAGTCGAAGTTTCCGGTACACTCTCTTCAGCAGAACGCTCTTTGTTCTTCAAGGTCTCGGTAGTCGGTGACTCGTATTCTTGGCGGTTTGCAGCCTCGGCTTCTTTGGAGCTTGTTGTATCTGTATCCATGGTGGCTTTGCCTTCTTTGTCGATTTGTGTGCGTTGTCAAGGAGACAGGTAAACCTTTGGAGTACTCGATATCTTCAATTGCAGCAAACGATGCATCGATCTATCTATCGATTGTCCCTTGAATCTTTTTCCACGTTTTAGTTCAACAGGACAGTCAACAGTACTCGTGGATATGAATCTCTCTCCATCCATCGAAACGCGGAATCCATAGGTTGTCGTCGCGATGGTAAAACAGGTAGGAAACGTCGAGTAGCCAGATTGCTGATATTGCACCTACCCTACCCTAATAATTCTCACCTTTTTAATCGTAGTGTGGTCCGGCACCAAAACAAAAAGTACTTTCTACCTTTATTCTTAGTGCACTACCCTAAATTGTGACTCATCAGTCATCGGCTCGTGGGCTACATCCAAAAAGGACGCCACGATGATCGATGGAAGAGAGAGTTCATCCTGAATAGGTGAAAGACCCTCGACGATCTCTCTCAAAAAGGATCAGCTCATAGTGGACCCCATGGACATATCCATAGTCAGGCTACTGATATTTGAAGTACGATCTTGATCCACGAGCGAATTCGAAAGATTTTTTGTCTTTTCGCCATCTCATCTTTTTTGCGTTCTCGAAAGATCTTGCCCTCGCATGCCAACTATCTTCGCCTACGAGGCACGTTTGCGGACAATGACGCGGTCGAATAGCATAACCTACTGGCTGAACCATCATATACGACTCTTTTTGGTTGTACTGTTTCTTCTTAGTATCGTTGTGCAAGCGGTGAAGATGCAATCGTCGATCAAACTTCAGTCCTCGTCACGGCTGCTCTTCGATCGTCGATCTGCAGGAAAACGCACGGCCCAAAGTCTGGAAGCTGCTGGTTTATCACTTGTCTTTCTCTCTACTCGACCCAAACTGGCAGTAGGGGCAGTCACTAACAATATAGGGGACACTTTGAAGGTACGCTTTGATCAGGACATCTTGCAACAACCCGCCGTATCGGTCCAACCATCTGCCGGCAATGACAATACGCCGTATCCCGATTTTCTAAAAGGAACCTGGCAAGTGACACAAACCCTGACAAATGTTGCTGCTCCAATTGGCTTGACCTATCTTGGTGGACCTAATGGATTGCTGTCGATAGCCGAGAAGTCCTTCGCCGAATCCAAATCACGATTGAACCAACCCGTGTCCCTGAAGCTGCGCTTCGTAACTGTATCCCAGGGGCAAAACCGGGGGTCTGTTGTGGTGGAGGATCGATCCTTTAACACGCAGCAACGCTTAAATGCATTTGCAGGTAAGACTGTGGTCGCCTCTGTGACCTATGCCGATACTGGAGCTTCCAACCGTGCCGCAGTATTGGCCAATGGAGGACGACAGGAAGATCCTTTGCAAACCGTGGTTGTGCAATTTAAAGGACCAGCCGCTCAAAAGACCTTCGTCACGTCGCACGGAGGTGGGTACTGCAGTGGAGACAACCAATCGTGCTGGCGGGGCTTCGAGGGACAACGATCTATCTTCGCGCTGACGAATGAAAGTACGGTACCACCAATCTTCACGGATTCGGAATCACTCTGGGAGTTTTGCAGGATCGACGACGATACAGTCAAGGGCCGCTTACGGTTGGCTGGATACCTCACTGCCAACGACAAGCTATACTTTGATGCAAAGAATCGGGCCGTTTCGTTGCAAGACTACACTCTCGACATGAAGAGGATGTCGGATTGAAACTGAAAAAACTTTAAAAACTTAGATGAACTAGCTCTAGACAAAAAAATTACTCGATTTCTTTTATTAGACTTTTCGACGCCTTTATTTTTGTTTCCGTTACTTCGCGAGATGGCTCGAGTAATGTTCGCCGCAAAGAAGAATTATCCTGTCTATGGGATTGAAGGAGGAGGCTTCCAGCGGCTAGGATACCTCCTTCGCTGGCCGTCTTTCGCAAAGACAAAGCCTCCTGGCATCTCGCAACCGTAGCCGGATCGTATTGCCGTTGTTTACCCTCTGGCAGGTCACCGAGGTCACCGACTTCTAAACATCGCTCGAGTGCGATAGCGAGCAAATCTTCTTGAGCGGCAACCATGGCCGCGGCAAACCGACATTCTTCATCTCCGTTATTTACATCCTCCAAAAAGGCGTCTTGTTCTCGTACAAGGGCGTCGTAGAGAGCTTTTGCGAGAAGTGCTCCGGCTCGACGCATCGGCCGCGATGTCTCAAGACGAATGGTGTTGAGAGCACAAAGTACGAGGATATCACAGTAACGAGCAACTAAAGCGGGCTCTACCGAAAGAACCAGCTCTGACAGTATCGAGATCCGTGAAGCACGGACGACGTCTGGGGATTCAGATGTAAAGAGAGGCCCTCCAGTAGCAGCCCGGGTATCCAATGCCTCCCATCTCTCTTCCTGTGACGATAGCTCATTGTCCTCTTCCCATCGTCCGAAACCTCGTTCAAAGTAGTCGTGTGTCTGCAGTTGTATTTTTCGTGCCTCCTCCATTGTACCATTCGTCGCCACCGACGATTCTCCGTAGCACATTAAGATATCCACTAGATCAGGTAGGAACTCGTTCACCGATGCCTTGCGGCGAATGAACGAGATAATCGCCTCTGCTAGTTTTGTACGTTGCTCCTCGGATAAGGGGATTATGGAGTCGGGGCAACAAAGAGTACCACACGATAACGCCATGGCGAGCATGTTAAGAACCCGAGGCGAGTCAACATCGGCGCAAGTAGCGACCGCCTGAATTGCGGCCAGAAAAACATATGATTCAGAATCCTCCAGGGCACGGACAGCCAATAGCAGTAAACGCCAGAACTCATCATAAATTTTTTGGTCTTCAGTGAGAAGCAAAGAGCCGATATTAGCATTCTCTGCCGTCGATTCTCGATGACAATATGAGCTCACCAGGTGCGTGAGTGAAACCATTGCTCTCGCGCGAATAGGTGGCTCTGAAGAAGCCAAGTCGTCTTCGAGACGAGATACCATGTCCACAGTGTTCTCCCTGGCCATAGTAATGTCTTCTGAATCGCCTGACGGTGTATTTTCTTGAAAGGAAGCACCCCGAGCAGACAGAAGAGCGACAGCGTGACTTGCCATCTGAGTTATCTCGCTTGGAACAAGGGATTCGCGGTCTCCTCCATCCTGTAACTGAGCCAAAGGTGTCAGAGTTTTCTTAAAAGACTGTAGTATCAGTTCATCTTCTTGTGGTCGAGAATCCGAGCCTAGCTCCAATATAGCGACAAGAAGGCTCAACATCACTGCACATATCGAAATAATGAAATCATCTTCTGCAGGAGAAGCACTAGTCTGACTGGTCGTCGACGTCGGCGAGTCAAGAAGATCATGGAGCAAAGAGGCAGCTTCAATTTTGGTTTTCCTCCACATGAGGGGAAGTTCTGGTTTCTCTCGGTCATTCGCAATTCCCAGGCGCTCCGTTGTGGCGCAGAATACCAAGTTCATCATGGGCAAAATCAGTGCGCCATTTTCATTCAAAAGATATTCAAGGGGGCAATTTTCACATAAAATGGGCAGCGCTACCAACGGCACGAGCGCAAAAGCGTTTTGTTCGAAGAGATTTATTGCATCGTCGTCGGTTTCCTTCTCCGATATGGATTTTGTAAAGTATGTTTCCATAAGAATCGACAGAATAGTTGGCACCAGACTTTTGCATGCCGCAGTTCCGCTGTCGTTGCTCCCGTTCTTTGTCAGGTGCTGAATTAAGGGGTTCAGAATATCTTTGACAAGAGACTTCGACCTAGCCTCGATTCGGTCCACCACATATCCTAGGCCTTTGTCAGGTTCCATCACCAGATTCACACGAGACACGCCACTCTCGGATGGAGTCCCATCGGAAAGTCGTTTGTAAGCCATATCCCATGGAGAAGGAGCGATCGCATAAACGAGCGCCATCGCACAAATTGTAGACCCGGATACAGAAGTCTGCCGTCCAGGTTTGGAGAAGTTCGCACGGCAAAGTTCATGCAGACACAGCCTCAATGTCCAAATGGCATCCAGTCGGATTTTTGACACCAAGACAGATGACAAGGAAGTCAAAGACAGAAGAAGTCCCAGTAAATTGAGAGGGACTCCCTCGTTCCGTGATTGGCCCTTTGGTTGAATACTTTTAAGCATGAGTCGGCAGAAACGTGATGACCGAACAAAGGGTGGAACGGAGGATGACAAAAGTACACCAAAGCGCAGTATGCACCTGTGTACAGCATCCGTCTCAGCCTCTCCATTCCACTCTTTGACCGGTCCCAGGAATGTCTCCTCCAAAATAGATAGAGGTAGCAAGTCTACCAAAGCCCAGATTGACGTCAGATAGCATGTATGCACCACGTCAAGACCACGAGCTTGAAGACACTCGATTGATTCGTTGGCATTGGCGATCACGTCAAGAATGGTTGTTATCTGACGACAAAGTGCTTGATGATACTTGTACCTCTTGTTCGTGTTCGATGGAGACTTTACATCGTCTGCAATAATGGCTCGCGCCAGACGCAGACTCGCCGCCGATGGATCCGTTTGCTGCGTATCAGCGGCCGCAACGACAAATACTTGTACAACTGCGGACAAGTCTTCAAAAGCTGCAGTCTCGGTCAACAAGGACGATACTCGTTGTTGCAACCAAAGGGGAGATGCGGTGCCCCGTAGTAAGAGTGTTTGGTATGCACGAACCCGTTGCATCGCGTCGACAGGGCATCCACGAGCCCTTTCTTGGATCGTTGGAAGTACAATTGAGCGAAAGTGTTGAAAAGTACATGACAACCCGGATTGTTCACTACTGGAGTCTGATGCGTAGTGCTCGCTTTGAAAGATTGCAGCGTACAAGTCCGCCAAGTGTCTCGGAAGTAGCATGGGACGAAAGCGATCCAGTAATAACAAGTTTCCAATGGCAACCGACACAAGTTGTAATTCACGAGACTTATCCACACTTCGAATCTTGGAGTCTTTATTACACTCTGTGCCCCATAAAAGACTTTTACGCGGCAGTCTACCAGCTATGGATTTGGCAAGCATCTTGGCTCGTTGTTCGGCCGTCGCCAAAATGTGGTCGTCCATCAGAGGCAGTATCGATGTGCATACGACAAATTCCAAAAGGGCGGCGACATCCGTATATTGTTGCAATGACAACATTCCTGGTGGAGGAGGTGGTTTTTTCGGTCGAGTCTTTTGGTTGTTTGTGGGTGATGGGGCTACCGGTTCGGTTGTTGTATGGTCCAGTACCGAGTAACACTGACCCAGCGACAGTATCAGAGGCAAGCAGATTTCATAAACCAGTTTTGTACGTTCCCTAGCGTTGGCAGTGCTTCCAGAGTGCGAGTCACTGTCATTTTGCAAGTTTAATGAACAAACCAGTTCCCTCGAGAGATCGTTCCAGCATCTGTTTGTCCTAGAATCCGCGTCTGAACAGTCACTATCATTGTCAAGAGCTTTTGTTGCTTGCTTATTGACACAATCGCCCACTCGACCGACATTTTTGAGAATCTCTTTATCGGTCATGATGGTGTACAAGTGTGGAAGGACTGGTGTGCTACGAGTGGCACTGGATGGCGCCATCGTGGTCGACCGAATCGTGTCGACACATGTTTGCCAGACCTGCAGCACCTCTTGAGCACACTCCTCCACCTTTTGAATGCTTCCTTTGTTGGTTGTCATGTTTTAAGTCGTCTTCTTGCTGATTGTTGCCACTACGAAACTTTTGTTCTGTCTGGGCCTTGTTTGTATTCACTCTCTAGAGTACAGTCTGACTGGCTCACGAGACGACGCAACGTGCAATCGTGAGGAACAAAGAAGTGGCCATGTCCTATGCGGAATTCACGTCCCTTTCACGATTCTATATGTCAGAAAAAGGTGGATCTCGGGTAGAGCTATGGAGTGACAGTGTCCATGGTCGATTCTCTGTCACGGTCTTGCTGCGAGCAATAAGAAAGTCGATGAAGGATGAGGATTTCGAGAATCCCATATGAGACCCCGGGTTTCTTTCTCGGTTCTTGACACCCACGGTTATCTCTTGTTTTGTCGACTCGAGACTTTTACTCAAAGATCATTACACAACTGCCACCAGTTTGACATAACTTAATATCTTTAACAGTAGCGAATGATGGTTCGCAGTCTCACCTTGTGCTGGTGGTTTTCTGCAAGTGCTTTGGTATCCTCCGCATCGCACCATGGTAGTCCCTTTCCAACTCGTTACATGACACCCAAGGGTTCTCGTTTTCTGGTACCCAACGACCATCACAACAAGGATCCACACCTATCCGAGAAACCAACGACAAAGTCTACCTTGTTAGAGCTTCGTGGGGGTGCAGTGGGACCGATTCCTGCCGAAACCTTAATTTTACTCAAGGCCTTGTCGTGGGGTTCCAATGGCATCATGGCACCGGCAATCAACGTGGTGGAAACTGTCTACGAAACCGACACCTTAAAAGACGGGACCGTTTCGGCCTATTGTGCCGAATCCTTTGCGTGGAGCATTCTGGGTGTGGCTCTGCTTGATTATTTTGCCGATAAAATGGATGTGGATAAAGTCTTGGCTCTTTCGGCACTTCCCCAATTGTATTTGTATTACAAAGACTTTTTACGTGGAAATTACGCCAAATTAGGTATCGGTCAAACACCCGTACTTATGACCTTGGGACTGTTGATTGTGGTCGTGGCCAGTTGTCTTTTCCAAGTTGGATTGGATTCCGATTTGGCCTCCAAGATTTTGATTGCCTATACATTGTACCGCTGTGTTATTGGTGCCTTTTTGCCCGAAAAAGGAGCTGCCAGCAAAGGTATTACGCTGGAACCAGGTAAACAGAGAGATTGTGGGCGTACCCTATGATAGTTGCAGTCATTTTGGTTGAATCAATATATCAACTAACGTTCGTTCTTTGTCTTTTTATCACGTGTTGGGACTTTATAGCCGAAGTAAAATGGTGGGCGTGGGCAAATAAAATGCCCCTCGAGTGGGCAGTTATGGCTGTGTGTTTGAAAAAGGGTGTCGAAGCATCCAAGGCTGTGGGTTATTCGACCCTGGCATGGGCGGCACTGTTGGCCCATCAAAAGGCCGTAGGAAACGACGTGGTTGGGAAACCCATCGTATCGACCATTTACCTGGTATTCTCTGTTGTAGTGGGCACTCTGTTGAGCTTTTAGAAGGGGCCGGCTCTCGCAGACAGACTAGAAACTCAGTAGACATGCATTCGACCGATACTAGGATAGTTACCCTACCGAAGTAAGATGTTTCTACTCTCTAGCTAGTAGGTCGTCTCAGTGGTATTTACGTTAGCATTGTCCGTGTCCCCTGCACCCTACATCGTAAGTACAGTAAGGCTTGAGTTTCTAAGCTTCGAAAAGTATCATGATATTTTACGCCATGGAAAAATGTGAGTATCTTCCTCTACCCTACCCCTGGGAAAGGATCGGCACTTCATTCCTTCTCGAGGAAACTCCGGAAGTTGACAGATGTGGGCCAAAGACACGCCGTCATCCAACGAAAACGAGATCTTCCCGAACTTGGAACTTATGATTTGTTCTTCCTCCTGCAGTTGGTGTTGTCGAAACAAAAAGAGTGCGACGAGACGGCTGCAAAAGATATCATAATCTCTCTTCCAAGTTGCCTACAACAACATGGTCGTTCTTCAGCAGAATCGTTGGGGCAACCCATTGATGTACCTCGTGGTCTCCTTGTTGTTGCTTGACAGTCACGTCCATGCCTTTTCCGTGCCCACCAAGAAATCGTTGGTCACTTTGAAAACTGCAAAATCCTCGGCCCTGTTTACCTCGAAAGATCATAATGGTGATGACAGCAGTCCTAAGAAAAAGCGCGTCTTGGTGATTGGCAATGGGATGGTGGGACAACGCTTTATGGAAAATCTTTTAAAATTGGATGTGAAAGGCCAATGTCAGATATCTACCTTTTGTGAAGAACCTCGTGCCGCATACAATCGAGTCAAACTCACGTCGTACTTTGAATCGCGTGATCCTTCGGTCTTGTCCATGACCAGTGACTTTGATGAGGAAGGCAAGACGGTCTGGTACGATGAGAATGGAGTCGAACTTTTACTCAAAGACAAGGCCGTCTCGATTGATACCACGTCGAGAACGGTAACCGGACAATCCGGAAAGATCTTACCCTATGACACTTGTGTCTTGGCGACCGGTTCCTTTCCCTTTGTTCCTCCCATTCCCGGGAAACAACGTCCGGGGGTCTTTGTTTATCGAACCATTGAAGATTTGGAAGCCATGCTGGACTACGCCAAGACCAACAATGTCAAGTCCGCGGCAGTAATTGGTGGAGGTTTGTTGGGTTTGGAAGCGGCCAAGGCGGCCAAAGATATGGGGCTCGAATCTCATATTATTGAATTTGCACCCATTCTCATGTGTCGTCAAATCGATCAGGGAGGACACGACGTCCTGGTCAAAAAGATTGAAGACATGGGATTAAAGGTCCACTGCAATGCCCGAACCGAATCCTTTGTCGGTCAAGATGGGAGCACTGACAATGATTCCATGTCGCCTGTAGCGGCTCTGCGATTCAGTACCGAAGGGTGGGACGATCTACCTGTCCAGATGGTCATTGTAAGTGCCGGAATCAAACCTCGCGATGAATTGGCTCGACAAGCCGGCATTGAAATCGGAGAACGCGGTGGCGTTGTGGTGGATAACCATATGAAGACCAAGACGGATGGAATTTACGCCATTGGAGAAATCGCACTTCACAATAACTTCATCTACGGTCTCATTGCACCCGGATACACCATGGCCAATGTGGCGGCCAAGTCTATCGCGGCAGACTTGGGAATCCCTACCGAAGACGAAGAATTACCCGAGTTCACAGGGGCCGACATGTCTACCAAACTCAAGTTGTTGGGGTGTGACGTTGCTTCTTTTGGAGTCAACCAACCAAGTCCCGACGACCACGATGTTTCGGAAATTGTCTGGAACGACCCTATCTCTGGTGTCTACCGCAAATTGATCCTCAACAAGGCTGGAACCAAGTTGCGAGGCGGAATCCTCGTCGGAGATGCCTCGGACTACGACCGACTTCATAAGTTGGCCGTTAACTCAGATGAAGAGTTGAAGGAAAGCCCTGCCATGCTTCTTGCTCCACCTTCGGCTCGTGGTGGAGTAGTTGAAGAATCATCTGTGTCAACCGACCCCAGTGCTCAAATCTGCTCGTGCAATGACATTACGCGTGGAACCATTGCGGCAGCAGTCCAAGAACTTGGCGTTGAGGGTGCCACTCTACCGGCTCTGAAGAAGTGTACTTCTGCTGGGACCGGTTGCGGTGGATGTGAACCACAGGTCAAGGAAATTCTCAAGCAAGAATTGGAAAACCTCGGTGGGTCACTCTCCAACCACATGTGCGAGCACTTTCCGTACTCGCGCCAAGAACTCATGGCTTTGGTGCGCACCGATCCTGACATAACCAGTGTCGACTCCTTCGAAAAAATTCTCGCCAAACACGGACACGGAGATGGCTGCGAAGTCTGCAAACCCGCGGTCGGTTCTATCCTTGCCTCGCTCGTCAACGAAGTGGTTTTGGACGGTGGTCGCAATGCCCTTCAAGATACCAACGACAGATCACTCGCAAACATGCAACGTGGTGGTTCCTACTCTGTCGTCCCTCGTGTACCAGCCGGAGAGCTTCTGCCTGAACAACTCATTGCCTTGGGAGAGACAGCCAAAAAATACAATCTCTACACTAAGATTACCGGAGGACAACGTGTTGATTTGTTTGGTGCAGCCAAACACGAGTTGCCTGATATCTGGGAGGAACTTGGTAAAGCCGGTTTCGAGTCGGGACACGCGTATGGAAAGGCCCTTCGTACCGTCAAATCGTGTGTAGGATCCACTTGGTGCCGCTACGGAGTCCAAGATTCGGTTTCGTTCGCCGTCCGCGTTGAAAATCGCTACAAGGGCATCCGTTCCCCGCACAAGATGAAGAGCGCGGTTTCTGGCTGCGTTCGAGAATGCGCGGAGGCTCAAAGCAAGGATTTCGGTATGATTGCGACGGAACACGGGTACAATCTCTATGTTGGCGGAAATGGTATGTACCGCTTCGTTGCGAATTGTCTTTATAATTTTGATTTTTCTAACTCTTTGTGTTTTTCTCTTTTGTGTAACAGGCGGAGCCAATCCAGTTCACGCCCAGCTCCTCGCTGCGGATATCGACGAGGAAACCGTTCTGAAGTACCTGGACAGATACATTATGTATTACATCCTCACCGCTGATAAACTTGAGCGCACTGCCGTGTGGCAAGCGAAGCTTCCTAGCGGCAAAAATGGCGGCGGGCCCATTGAACACTTGAAGGAGGTGATCATCGAAGATTCTCTGGGAATTTGTGATGAACTTGATCGTCGTATGCAACATTTGGTTGACACATACCATGACGAATGGGTAAGTCAAAGTGACTTTTGCTTTATCTCATTTGGTTCGATCTTGAGATTTCCTCTAACCTTTCATCTCTTTTTACACAGGCTGAGGTCGTGAAGAATCCTGAGCTACGTGCTCAGTTCAAACAGTTCATTAACACCGATGAGACTATCTCGAAGGATAAGATGATCGAGTTTGTTGATATGCGTGGACAGATCCGGCCTACTGATTGGCCAAAGGATGGTCAACCGCAGACAAATTGGCAGGCTCCCGAGGACGACGTTTTTGCCCGATCGGAAAAGTCCTGGGTTAAGGTTGGCAAGGTAAGTTGTGCACGATTAAAAAGCTTGTCTTGAACGCCCTCCCCCCTGTGGCCCTCCTAACTCTTGCTCGTCATTCGCTTCAATTTCCAGGTTTCTGATTTCCCCGCGAACACTGGGTCCCCTATTCTTTACGGAGATACTCAACTTGCTGTGTTCAATAACGTGAAGAGGGGAGAGTGGTACTGCACGCAAAACATGTGCCCTCACAAACAGGCTTTTGTTCTGTCTCAGGGAATCATCGGTGACGCCGCTGGTGTCAGCAAGGTTGCATGTCCGCTTCACAAAAAGCAATTTGCCTTGGAAGATGGACAGGAACTCGGTGGGGATCTCCGTATCTTGACATTCCCGGTCAAAGTAACCAACGACGAAGTATTCGTCGAGCTCCCCTCTGTGCCAGAGATCGATGCCATCCTCGGAACGCACGGTCTCCGCGTCGAGAGGAGTGACTGCGTGGATATTGCAGGAGACGCTTTGAAGGTGCCTGTGAAGAAGAGTTTTGATAAAGTCATGCAGGCCGGCCAGCAGCTGGTTGGATCGCTTCGAAAAGAAACCGCACTTCGGGCCGAATCTGGAAACTCAACATCGGTTGAATCGTAAACAACCGAAATCGCCAGCCCTTTCATTTCTGGTTAACTTTTATTTTACACATTTTGTTTGCAATTGATCGCCTCTAAGTTTTATGCTTTGAATAAGAGCGTGTTAATGATCAAAGTACACATGAGTGATAGTAAACATGTCATCATAATATACAAGTACCAAAAATGTCGCATGTTACACACTAACGCCCACTGTGTATAAGTAGATGGTCAAAATCATGATACACTAAAGTCCACGGTGTATAAGTAGATGGTCAAAATCATGATACACTAAAGTCCACGGTGTATAAGTAGATGGTCAAAATCAATCTTAGGACACTAAAGCCCACTGTGTTTAAGTAGATGGTCAATATTTTAGGACACGAAAGCCCACTGTGCACTGTGTGTGTTGACGCCTCGCGCCAGTAGGCTTTACTTATCATTGATTGCCACTACGACATTAGATTGTTGCAAGACCTCCGCCGTCGCTGTTTTTTTTTACCGGGAAGTCGATCCTAAGGGCCAACAGGCCTGCGATAGCATCCAGCTCGTGAATAGACTGTCCGTCTCGAGTGCTGCTGATGTTATCAACAAGTGACTTGAGTAAAGCATCGACCAGTTTTCTCACCTCTCGAAACATGACGCCTGTTTTCGCGCTAATAGACAGATCGATCCAACCGTCCACACATACTTTTCGTCTCAAGTGTTGCACCTCGATGGAAGGTCCAAACAGCATGATGGCGAATGGGTCAACGAAGCACGTAGAGGAAACGCTCACTCGGTTGACTGTACCAAACTTTTCGTGAAAAGCAATGTGAAGAGAGGGCGGTGACGTTGGAAATCTTGCATTGACAGAAGACGAATGAATCTCAAGGCGCTCGTTTCGATGAAGTAAAAGAGCCTTGCCCTTGGAGACCGATTCAACGACTGCCACATTCGGATACAGACCAGAGAATATGACTGAATTCAGCACAGCCTCCGATTTGGCATTAATATTGAAAGGTCGCCACGACGGTGAGGCGGTGTCGCCCTTGGAATCATCCACTGCAACCCGCTCGAGGAAGCCTATGCCAGCCAAAAGGGCAGCATACTGGTGCCGAGCGTCACCGATTTCTCTCAGGGCATTGAAATTGAGATACTTCTCTTTACAAAACTTTCGACCTCTCCCCGCACGATCGGCTTCCCGGTAAGCGTCATACACAGACACCATTGTTAGAAAGTCTGAGTATGGATGCTTGAAGGACGAATGAGCAGCTATCGCGGCGTTATTCTCGCTCAAGAAGGACACAAAAGGCGACTGAGAGCCTGACAAGGTCGCAGCCACGGTAAGAATCGTATCTATGCATTTGAACAACGACCCAAAGATCAGCATCTTTCCAATCCTTGCGTCCACGGGAAGCTTGACTAGATGGCGACCAAGCGGCGTGAGCGTTTCGGATCCAGCTTCGGTCTCATCAGAATGAGGTGACGTCAAGGCCCCAATCTGTATCAGGCTCGCGATGGCAGCGGCAACAGCCTCCTCCCTTGGAGGCTGAGGGGCTTGTGATAGAAAATCCCAACAATTGTTTGTCATGCCCGCAGCAAGAACATTCAAACATACCTCTTCGAGGGGGACACGCCGTAACTCGGGATCTGCTCGATCCTTCATAACAATTTTTTCTGTTCGAGAAGAAAATAGTTTAAGGCAAAGACCCGGTTGCGTCCTTCCTGCTCGTCCAGATCGTTGTTTAGTACTGGCTCTTGAGCACCAAGTCGGAACCAGCTTGGGGGTAGAAGTTTTCTTATCCGTTTGTAGCTCTCGAACTCTTCCGCAATCAATCACTGACGTACACAAGGTTAGCAAGAGATAGAAACACCGTCAACGGCTCCCTCATTTCAACGTACCGCAAACCACATCGGGAATAGTGACACTCGTTTCGGCTACATTGGTCGAAAGTATTATCTTCCTACAACCTTTCGGAGGGATGCGAAACGCACGGCGCTGGTCTTTGGGGGATAGCGAAGAGTGCAAGGGAACAATATGGAACTTATCATTCCTACCAAACAGACGGCTTCCACCCAGTCTCTCCATTAATCCTTTTATTTCCCCCTTGCCCGGTAGAAAGACCAGAATGGCCCCATTTGAAAGATCCGTACCGTCAGGAGGCTGGAGCGAATGCGAGCCTTTGTCATCGAACAAAAGTAATTGAAGTAAGTCCTCAATCAGCTCAAAGTTTATCACAGTCTCGTCAACACGATCCATTGAACTGCAAGAACAAGATTGGTGTGTAAGAATGGAGGAGAGAAAAATTAACCCCGAGCCTTCAATAGAATGACATACCGTCTAGTAGCGACTGTGTATCCAACGAAATCATCCGATAGCTCAATTTCCAGTTCACAATCGAGAGAAACTGTCTCTTTCCGCTTTTCACCTCCACGCGTGCTGACCAAGAGAGACATTGATTCGGGTCGTCTATATTCTCGGAGGGCTGTTAACGAACCTTCTTCGATGACATGACCTGTCTCCTCGAGTAAATCTTCGAGATAATAATTTGAAACTGGGTATGTACGGCCTGGAACAGAGATGAATGGCGCCCCATTGAAGAATGAGCAAAACAGCTTGCTGTCAAGAGTCGCGGACATAAGCAAGACCTTCAAGTCTCGACGAGGACCGTTCAATAAGTTTCGAAGCGAGATAAGAAGGACGTCAATCTGCCATTGTCGCTCATGCACTTCGTCAACAATGATGTGCGTCACGCCCGATAGAGAAGGATCTTCAACAAGACGACGAAGAATAATTCCGGTTGTACAGAATAACAGCTTTGTGTCAGCACTCCTCCTGCTCTCAAGTCGGATTTGATATCCTATCAAACCACCGACAGAGTTTTCGCCAATTTCTTCGGCAACTCGCTCTGATACCGATGTTGCAGCTACTCTTCTGGGTTGAGTACAGATAATTGACGTTCGACCTGCGTCACCATCCTCAAGGGCCGCCTCAAGCAAAAACTGGCGATGAATGAAAAAACGAATCGATCAGTACGACATAGGCGCGTGTTGAAATCAATAACCACAAAGAACATACCTGCGGACACTGAGTGGTCTTTCCGGCGCTGTGGGAGAGAAGAGGGAGTCGTGAGAATTCATTACACGTAAACAAAGCAAATAGAACAGAAAAGACGTACCCGGTCTCAGCACATAAAATCGTAACGGGATTGTCTCGGATGGTTTGCAGTATGTCCTCTTTAAACAAAGCGATCGGTAATTCCGACCTTTGGCGTCGCATCTTAGCAGCCGATTCACTTTTCTGCAGTTTTTTGAAGTATTTTTGGAGTCGTTCTCCTTCACGACGAGCCCTAGGATCTACATTTTCCACTCTGTTACTTGACGAAGAGTCATTATCCCAGGAATCCAAAGCCGATGAAAGATCATTTATAGGGTCTTCCTCTTGTGGATCTTTTGGCCGATGCTTTATGTCCACTCTAGGTCCAGAAGCGTGACTTTTCTCAAGCAAAGCAATGAGTTCGTCCAAACTAGCCTCCCAAAGATCTTTCGATTTCTGAATCGACAAAGTCTTGGTGATTTGCTCCTCGTTGACCCACCGTTTCCATAAATCATTGTAGAAAGGAGGGAGCAAGAGATATAACGACTGGTCCGGTTTCCACTGATACAATAATTTCGTAGAGACGTAGTGCTGCGCATTCGCGTAGCTGGATATCGGTCCATCGACTTTGACAACAAGAGAATCCGAAGAAGCTTGGCTTCGCCCCAACTCGACAGAAACCTCACATCCATCAAGAGGAAGTTTCTTGAAACGAGGACGTGACAGTTTATCTTTCCGACAATGCTCCTCTAAGATGACCTTGGGGGTCTTGCCTGTCCAATTTTTCGGGACAGCGTCGATCGGTATATCAATGACAGCCTTGGGTGTCTCGAAAGCGGGAGATGCTGAGGAATCAGTTCCTTTGCTGAACAACGAATTTATACCTCCCATATAGTCCTCCTCCTCCTCCTCCTCCTCCTCCTCCTCCTCATTCGGACCAAATAGACCCATAGGACTCATCCCTTCCTCTTCTTCCTGCTCTGGCTGCGGTTCGGAAGCTGCCGCTAATTGCCGTTGCTCACGCTCGACCTTTCGTTCCAGACCCGTCACCAATTGCTTCAATTCCTTGGCCTTTTTGCGCAATTCCTTGACTTCTTGTTTGCTTCGCATATAGTTCCCAGCCTCATCATTAACGTCCGCTTCTACCTCTTCCAGCTCGGCTCGCTTGTTCCGCAACAAAAGCTCTGTTTCTGTCAAAGCACGTGCATCGTTTTCGACTTTTGGTTCTTGATTTCCCTCGTCATTCGTATCATTTTGCAGGTATTCTAATACTTTTTGTTTAGCTCGTTGCCGTTCTTCTTCTTCTGTTAATGACTTGTTTTTGGATTTGCTTTCGGCAAGAGATTTGGCTGTAAACATGGCGTCTCGTTGCCGATCGTGGGGATCCGTCACGATGGAACTTGTGGTGATCGTCGTTATTGTTGGAGGATCTCGGGAGATAACCTTGGACGTGTTGGATATCGGTGCCACCACTGAAAGTGAATTGACCACCTTATTAACATTCGATCGACTATCATCCCGAACTTGTCCTTCGGTAAAGAGTGCTGGCAGCTCGGGCGTGGGCAAGGAAAGACACAACCAATCTAGTGCGGTTTCCAATGTTAAGTCGTACCCAACCGCCACGACACAGTCTTGAATTTGATTCCAGGCAAAACCTACCCGCAAAAGATCTCCACATATTGTCGCAAGTTTCTTGCGAAAGCGATTTACATTGACGGGTTGAGACGGTGAGCGATGAGGTGGGGCGTGGGCGGGAATGTTGTCTGTCTGGAGAGTTTCGAGCAACTCTTCTAAGTACTCGTGAGACTTTGTTGTAATTTGAACCTTTTGCAACCGCTGCGAGTCTTCCTTCGTTTGATTAGTGCTATTATTGAGAGCAACCACAACCGCCGCCGTTGACTTGGGAACAAAGACTGGAATGTCGTCTTGGTTGTTGGCGGCCGTCGCCGTCGAAGCAGTTGCACCCTGCTCGTACCCTCGCAACGCAGTTTGCTTGCCAGCCTTTTTCTTCTTCTTCTTCGCCATGGGACACACTATCGTAGGGTGATCCCTTTGAATGCATTCGACGTCTCTTAGAGCGCAAGTGGTGGATAGAGCACTGCAGCAAAGACTTAACGATCGAGACACGACCATCATGGTCGAAGCGAATGATCAATCTGGACGACGTACAGACTACCATAAAGTACTTATCTTTACACATTAAATGACAGTATCTTTATAGAAAGAATATGTTGTAGCCGGCCTGCTCAAAGGTTCGAGGCAGCATCTCTGGCTGGCGCCCAAACAAACAGCCGCAAGCATTCACACAAGCATTCACACAACGCAACAACAACGAACATCCAGCAAGGACAAGAAGGTACGCAAGCTTTTGCGATCGCGCTTCGTGTTGTGGAAGATATGTAGAAGGATGGACACCGATATGCTTATCGTTGTCTTTTTTGTTTGTGGTGTGATTTTGGTGGCGTCTCTCCTTGGCATTTTCGACAATCTCTCACGATTCTTTCTCATTCCACGTAGAAAAGCTACTAGAGCTACAGAACGCGTATTCAACCATGGCGAGCCGTCCAGTCCCCCACAAGAAAGAAGCCCGTACTAAGACGGGCTCTTCCAAGAGCGCAGAAGAGACTGTCGTCCTTCCAGCCAACTATGGTGATCCACAAGTGCTGCTTTTCAACTTCTATCGGCCGTCCGGCCGCCAAACCCCTAGATTTGATGGAACGTTCCCTTTGGGTGAATTGGCCGACCTCATACTTCCACGCTTCAAATCATCGAAGTCGGGACAAAGAACAAAGAACCAGAAGTCTTTTGTTACCGAAACAGTACGCATCGTAGCTGCCTTTCTTGTATCTTTTTGCAACCTTCATCTCTAACTATTTATTCTACTGTGCGTCAACTCCAACTCCAGCTCAAAGCACTTTGGGAGCATTGCAATAAAACTCATGGAGAAGTCACCCTTGTCTCTCTCATGGGTAGAGCCAAGTCAGGTTCTGTAGACCAGCACAAGGAGATCGTCAGGGGCATTTTTTGTGGCACTGACATGAGCCTCAAAAATGATAGAACATCAAAGTTGGGAGCTACGAAAGGAAATATGGAAAAGATCATTGTGACGGTATCAATCCGTCCTGGTGATGACTCTGCCAAGGAAAATACTCCATCCGTTGCTAGTCTCAAATCTTGTCCGGAACCAACAACAGCCACATTTTTGATCCAAGACGCAAGTGCCGCGGATACGAATGATCCTCTCGCTTCTGCAGAAACCGTAGCCGCCGAGTCGTCCGAAGACAAGGAGGCTTCCAAATCCAAATGGTCCGATGACAAGAGGGAGACTGCCGAATCACCACATGATAAGGCTGAAGATGCCACCGCTGAAGCAGACTTGCCCTTTGAGAGTGACGAGGATGTGACGGCCCAGCCGCACGACAAGAAACCGAATGAGGACGAACCGTCTCTTCACGAACAAGCAGTACCGGAGAGGGACCCAAAAGAACCAACGCTTTCTCCCGAAGAAAAAGCTGCAAAAGACTTGAATGCAATGGCTTTGAGGCTTGGAAGATCCATTCGAATCGACCTTGATACTATCCCAGACTCAATCTCCCAAGATGACATCAACCGCGTTGAGCAAGCCATCGAAAGCCTCGACAACGAATTCGAAGCCGCGGGCAAGGCCTACTTGGCCGCAGCCAAACAGAAGTTGTTGGATCTTCGTGCATCATGTCTATTGAACAACCGTTTATTTGAAGCCAAGCAGTCCATTCAAGACGGATATCCAGGAGGGTTTGACTTTCCCCAAGCCCTTGAAAAGATCAAGGGAGAGGAATACACTCCGGCGGGCACATTGAAGTTGAACTACGCTAAAGAGAGACTTTTGGAGTTTCAAGCAGAGTCTCTTTTGAAGCAAAAGGTATCGGATGTCATAAGGTCGATTCAAGAGGGCCAAGTAACTTCTCGATCGTATATCGAGCTTGTGTTGGATGCCGTCGCCAGTCTCCGTGTAAACGAGCGTTTCGTTGCCGCGGGCGATGCCAAGTTGGCCAAGGCCCATGGCGACTTGCTAGCTAGTGAAGCTTCCATCTTGCTCAAACACGGAGCCCACGAAGCTGCCGTCAAAATCTTCGAAGAGTTGTCACGTTTGAAATTCTACCAAGCTTCGCTCTCTGTTCAGCTTGACCACGTCCGTGCTCGATTCCTGAAAGGCGATTATCATGGGGCCATGCGTCAGATGAGAGCGGAAATTTCAGGAGCGACGATCGATGACAGAAAGAGACTCCGGCGGTACAAGGATGGACTTAAGGGGATCACAAAACTTATCCCAGAAGTTGACACCAATCTTCCTGCTTTCGAACGTGCTACTAGGCAGCTAGCGCTTCTCAAGGCTAAGCAGGCGAAGGAGAAAACTGGCCGTATGACCTTGGATGTTCTGCAGGAAGCCCAAAAATTGCACAAGAAACATTTGGAAGGACCCAGCAGTTTTGGTAACTCCCATATGGACCAATTGCTGGCTTTTCAATACTCTTCGAACGGCGACGTCGTCGACGCTTGTAAGAAACTTGAGGGAATCGCTCGTGGAAACCATCACGCTGCTTGGGTCCTCAGTGGTGCCTTGCAAGAATTAAATCCATTCGCACGCGTTGAGGACATTTGCCACCTCGCTCCAGGTGGATATGTTGTCCTATTCTTGCCTCCTGGATTTGGGAGGTTCTACACTCGTTCCTTGTTCCTCTGCGGAACTTCTCAAGAAACAGTGGACGAGAGCCTCCTGGCCTTGTTCAAAATCGACCCCGAATGGGCATTCAAGGAAATCAAAACGCTGGGAGGTTTCTGGCGACTCATCGAGATGAATCATAACCACCTCCAGCATGCGCTGGACACCAAGTTGCAGAGCACGAAGGACTCAATCAAGACTATTGAACTCATTCGATTCGTCGAAGCGCCGCTAGTGTTGAAACTGTACGACCGCATCCTTGACTTTCTCGAGGGGAAAGAGGACTACAAGGGGGCGCTGGCTAGTCTTGACAAAATGATGAAGGGAGTGCGATCGAAGAAGAAACAGATTGAATTTCGCCTTCGCCGTGCCCGTCTCTTCGAGACTTTGGGAGATTTCCATGGCGCACTGGGGGCTCTCGACGTGACATCGGTAGCCGGGCTACCCGAGAAAGAAATGGACTTTCGCATTCGTCGCGCCGAGATTTACAAGCGAATGGGGGAGGTAGAATCGCAGCGGGACGAACTTCACCACTTTGTTGTTGTCGTCAAGAACGTGGGTACGGAAATCGTCCCGTCTGCCCGAATTGACCAGCTGCTGGAAGCGCTAGATTCGATCGGTGAACTCATGGAAGACTGCGTTACTGATGAGGAAACGTTGGGCGTTCGTGGATACGGGCACAGCAGTGACGACTTTAACAAAAAGCGAATTGAACTCCTATTGGTCTATCATTCCGTCAAACTCAGCAGTCTTCAAAAGTTTCAGGGCTATAAAAGCACTGAACTGAAGGATGCAGCAAACAGGATTGTTAGGATTGTCTCGAGTGTCCCGAGGCGCTAAACGTCGCCTTCTCCGGCGCAGGCGTTCACCCCATTATTTGTCGAATCGGCAAAGCAAGTAGTAGTAGTAGTAGCAGCAGCAGCAGCAGAGTATTGTCAAAACAAATAGTCAGAAAAATTGTTGTGTACTTTTAGTGTTGATTACTCTTTGCAGACTAATTGTGTGAAGCCAGATGCAGTGTTTTCGCTGGACGTGTCCGGAAAGAGTAGCCGGACTTGGATTGTAGAAACCTTAACACCATCGACGCGGATCGTGCGAAGTCCACAGCTCCTTCCGGTGCTTTCCCCCTGCTTCTTGAGCTCTTTTCCGTCGCTTCTTGGGGCGCTTTTCATTTGAGTATTAATGATACTAGTACACAAAACAAATTTTGCATGTTTCTCTCTAGAGCCAACGGCTCCACTTATCTTCTAATCAAAGGCATTTCGAAGGGTTTCCAGAATACCGGTCGGTGTCTCAAGTTCTGCGTTGACTTCCAGGGAATCATCCCAGTGCACACTGGGCGTAACCGAGTACGTATCTGTTGATTGTGGTAGGTAGCCATCATTTTGTGGTCCTGTCGAAAGGGGATGCTCAAACAAGAGTCCGTAACACATCTACGTCGTCGTCGTCGTCGTCATCATCATCATTATTTAGCGCATTGGTGTCCTCCATTTCAGTCTCGATTCACTGGTTCATGCAGCAGTGGATGAATCGCAAGAGCATGGAAACAATGAAGGAGTTCACAAGGACGCCGGCAACTAAGAACCCAGCATGACTTTCCACTGATGACCTTACTGTAAAGCATGTTGCGTCTGTGTTATCCTCAATGGCAGACTCAAAGTAGTCGTGCAATATCTGTTTGATCAAGTCACATTTGTGACCAACAATGAAGGATGCAAAGGTTGATATTTCCAAGAGGGACGCAATGATGGAAATGGCAAAGACCTCGGCGGCACTCCAGGCATTCGTTATTTCGGCAAGAGTCACAAAGAAACGCTGGGCATTCAATGCCATTGGACAGAGCAAAAGAATCAACAGCACAACCAAACATGCAAAGGGCGGCACAACTGCGAAAAAGTAGTATGCCAACTCCAGAACTAGGATACCAGAAGATGGTTCCCGGACGCTTCGATATTCCGGGGTACAGGAACAAGACATTGGACCGGCAACTTGATCCCTGTCGTTTAGTGCGACTTCGACTCCTGGTAACACACGTCATGGGCAAGACTCAAAAGACTGATTACGGCACAGTCACTTCGTAACACTCGCTCTCCCATGGTTATTTTCTGAAATCCATGACGTTCCCATAATTCCAGTTCGTCTGGTTCTTCCCATCCACCTTCGGGTC
>Ga0222719_10000072_pt1 | contig 91817 bp, 77 predicted proteins | sample C33_34DmetaG_FD_165039 | JGI IMG/M metagenome (GOLD analysis project Ga0222719, IMG submission 165039) | Estuarine water microbial communities from San Francisco Bay, California, United States - C33_34D | ecosystem: Environmental > Aquatic > Marine > Unclassified | place: USA: California... | reverse complement strand
GGCTTCCAGTCTATATCTAGCTCATGTCTTTGTGATAATGATACAATTTCGGCAAAGGCTAAATATGTCCAGGGACTTGAACAGTCAAAGTAAAATTCTATATAGTTAGCTTTCATTATTAATAAATATTGTAAATTAATTATCTTGTTTAAACAGAAAAAAGCTTTTAGCTTCTTAGCAATACTGTTGCTTAGCATTGGCGTTGGGGCAAAAATAAATATACCGGTATCAGAGGAAAAACAATTTCTGTGCCAGGAAATTTATAAAAAGATGGTCAACGAACATTTTTTTAACGATAAGGACTTAACCTCCATTAATACTGAAATATTTGATGCATTGGTGAATCAGCTAGATTCACAGAAAATATATTTCACAGAAAATGAAATGACCTCATTTAAAAGGAAATTTTCTCGATTTGACGATCCAACTAGCTATCAAAAAAAATACTCAAAAGCCTCTCTTTGCTCTATAGACTTAAAGTCTGAGTTTGCATTTATAAATCTATACTTTAACCGACTAATTGAGGCAACTAATTATCAACTCAAAGAAGTTTCTAAAAAGAATTTTGATTTTACAAAAGAAGAAATCATCCTAATTGATGATGATCAAAAAAAATGGCAAAAGAGCAAATTTGAGCTTAAAAAAGTATGGAGAAGACTAGCAAAAAATGATGTTTTAACATCCATGCTTGCCGATAAAAAATTGGACGAAGCAACAGAAACTATTGAGAAAAGATATAAAAATAGACTCCGTAGAATCTCTCAAAGAAATGAGGAAGATATCTTTTCAATTTCTATGAATAATTTGACGTCCTATTTTGATCCACATTCATCATACTTCTCTCCTAAATCAGCTGAGGATTTTGAAATGACAATGAGTCTTAAGCTTGAGGGAATTGGAGCCTTGCTTACAACAGAAGATGATTATCCGACCATAGTAAGTGTTGTGCCTGGGGGTCCAGCAGAAAAAACAGGAAAAATTAATCCAGATGACAAAATAGTAAAGATATCTCAAGTTGAAGAATCCAATTCAACCCCAACTGATGTAGTGGGATGGAGGATAGATGAAGTGGTTCAATTAATTCGTGGTAAAGCTGGCACTCAAGTTGAGTTAGAGCTTATTCCAGCAAAAACAGAGGATTTTAGTGAAAGAAAATTTGTAACAATTACAAGAGAAGAGGTAAAACTGGAGGAACAAGCAGCAAAATCAAGGATAGTTGAAATCCAAAGAAATTTGCAAACAATAAAAATTGGCATAATAGATTTACCCACCTTTTATATAGATTTCAATGCGTGGCGAAACAGAGATCCTAATTATAGAAGCAGCTCAAAAGATGTTGAAACCATACTAAGAACATTTACTGATCAAAGGGTTGATGCTGTCTTAATTGACCTCCGAGGTAATTCTGGTGGCTCGCTCTTTGAGGCAAATAAATTAACTGGATTATTTGTTTCCTCTGGAGCAACACTGCAAGTCAAAGAAAGTAATGGCAGTATAAGACCCTGGGGAGATGCTCGAGCTAAGCAAATTTGGAAAAAACCAATGGCGGTTATGGTCGATAGATATTCTGCATCTGCATCAGAAATTTTTGCAGGAGCTATTCAAGATTATCAAAGGGGAATAATCATTGGGCAAAAAACATTTGGCAAAGGGACTGTTCAAAAATTAGATAATTTGAGCTCAGGGCAAATAAAAATTACTGAATCAAAGTTTTATAGAATTACTGGAGCTGGAATGCAAAGCAAAGGCATTCATCCCGATATTACATTACCAAGCACATGGGATATTGAAGAAATTGGTGAAAGTTCATACGATACGGCTCTTCCATGGGATGAAATTAAACCAGTACGTTTCAAGAAATTCTCTATGGTGCCAACTTTGATTTCCAAATTAAATGATGAACATTTAGCAAGAGCAGACCAAAGTCCTAACCTACAATACATCCTTGATATAAGAAAAAGATATGAGATCCAGAAAAATAAGAAGGTGATCTCTTTGAACTTGACTGATAGAAGAGTTGAAAAAGAAGAAAGGCAGTCTTGGACTTTAGATATAGAGAATAAAAGACGCGCTTCTCTTAATTTAGAAACTTTTGATTCTTACCAGGCTATGCAGGATTACGATGATGCCAAAGAAACTGAAGACGATGAGAGAGATTCTGAGATAGATATTGATAATGACTATCTTTTAAATGAAGGCATGCAAATACTTTCAGACTATGCAATATTTGATCAAAACATTTACCTATCTAAAGCAGCATAAAATATGAAAATTGTATCTTTTAATATAAACAGCATAAGAGCTCGCCCCCATCAACTGATTCATCTAAGAGATACCATCGATCCTGATGTCATAGGAATACAGGAAACTAAAGTAAATGATCCTGAGTTTCCGATTGATGAAATTATAAAAATTGGATACCACCCTGAGTTTTGGGGACAAAAAGGTCACTATGGGGTAGCAATTCTAAGCAAAAAAAAGCCTGAAAATGTCCAAAAAGGTTTTGTAGGTGATTCAGAGAATGACCAAAAAAGATTTATACAAGCTACTTTTAAATGGAAAAGAAAAAAAATAACTATTATGAATGGGTATTTTCCTCAGGGAGAAAATAGATCGCATGAAACCAAATTTCCAAAAAAAATAAAATTTTATGATAATTTAGAAAATCATATTAAAAAACTTAAAAAAGTTGAGGAAAATTTAATTGTTATGGGAGACTTTAATGTTGCTCCAACGGAACTAGACATAGGTATCGGTGAACAAAATGCGAAAAGATGGTTGCGCGATGGAAAAACAGCATTTCTTCCAGAAGAGATAGCAATGTGGAATAAAATTAAAGACTTAGGTTTTGTAGATACATGGAGAAAACAAAATCCTAAAGAGGGATCAATATATTCATGGTTTGATTACCGCTCAAGGATGTTTGATGATAATCCAAAAAGGGGATTGCGAATTGATCACATACTATTATCAGAAAATATAGAGCATGCAATACTGAATACTGGAATAGACTACTCTGCTAGGGCAATGGAAAAACCATCAGATCATTGTCCAATTTGGCTAGAATTAAAATAAATTTTTTTTAAGAAATTTTTTTTCTTTTAGATTGAAAAAATTTTCTAAGTATTTCTGAGGATTGCTCTTGCAAGTGCCCTCCACTAAAAAGTACTTTGTGATTAAGATGGTCTCTATCTAGAAACTTATCAATTGATTCAATCGCTCCTGTCTTTGGCTCGTATGCACCAAAATAAAGAGAATCCATTCTGGCATCTACTATTGCTTTTGCACACATATGACAAGGCTCAAGAGTTACATAGATATCGCAACCCTGCAATCTATAATTTTTTATAAATTGACTTGCCTGATTAATTGCATTGATTTCTGCATGCGAGGAAATAGAGTTTTTTGAGATCACTTGATTAAAACCTCTACCAATAATTTCTTCATTGTGAACAACGATAGCGCCAACTGGCACCTCATTATTATCAAATGCTAATTTAGCCATATTCATGGCTTCAGTCATAAAATAATTAATACCTTTTTTTGCTAACAACAAATTAAATATTTTAGGATATTTTAGAGAAACTTGGCCCATTCATTTAGCGGTCTTCTCTGTGACTTTAAAGAATTAACTGGAGCATTGTCATCCCTGTAGCCTATCGCCATACCACAAAATAATATGTCATCATCATCAGCTTTTACAAATTGAGAAACACTATCATGTTTTATTGACCATGCCTCTTGAGCGCAAGTATCTAAACCAGCTTCTATAGCCAACAACATAAAAGTTTGTAAAAACATTCCTAAATCAGACCACTGAGGAGGACCCATTTGACGATCAACAAAGCAGAAAAAAGCACAAGGCGCTCCAAAAAATTTAAAATTCTCCATTACTTGTGCAATTCTAGCGTCTTTATCCTCTCTTCTAATCCCCAAAAGTTCATACATTTGTTCGCCTAATTGATACCTTGATGTTCTATAAGGTTCTTTGAGTTTAGAAGGATAAATATCGTAAGCAGGAGTTTCGGGATCAGTCCAATTGCTCTGGAAATCGAGAAAATCTTTCATTGCCGAATTATTTATTACAAATATCTTCCAAGGTTGAAGATTTCCGCCAGAAGCCGCTCTCGACGCATTAATTAATAATTCTTTAATTAAATCACTAGGGACAGGTAAATCAAGAAATGCTCGAGTAGATGATCTAGACAAGACAGCATTAGTAACATTCATATCAACACCATAATAAATTATTATATATGAAATAATTCACGCCCAATAAAAATTGTACTTACTATTAATATTTAAAAATTCTATCAGAGATTTTAAAAGTTATCATTGAAATCCAAGGGATCTTTAAAGAGTATATTATAGCTAGCAATGAGAAAAGAATAGCTGAAAATTTAGATTTTAGAATGTATAAGCTATGAAGATTATTTAGTAAATTATCATAGTCCCTTTGAAAATTGGTATTCAAATTATGTGATGCAAGAAAATTTTTGAATCGCTGAGTATCTTTTAAAAAAAATGATAGTAAGTATTCTTTAGCAAAATATTGATTAACATAATTAATATATTTTCTTGATGATATGTTGTTACTAATAGCATTACGTATTACTATAATAAATAATGGATCTCTAATTGATTGGTCCTGAAAGCTCTCATTTAAAAGTTCTAAGTCAAACTCTTTATTTAATAATAAATTATAAAGATTTGTATATTTGTCTAATTTTTTAAATTTAATAAAGTCCAAAATTGCTGATTTTTTTTGATAAATGAAAAGCCATAAATAAATTCCTATCAAGATATCGTCCCTATTAGTTTTCTGATTTATTGAGTAAATATCTTGTAAAAAATTCTTATGCATATCTTTGTCATATTTTAAATATGTTTTGAAAATTTCTTGCCTAGATGGGTAATCTAATAAGCCTATCTCAACATTATTAATTTGATCAGTGAATAACGTTGATGTCTTGTCTTTGAGGAAATTCTTTTTTTGGTATGAATATAGAAATATTTGTTTCTGGTCGTCGTGACATATTACGTCTAAGGGAATTTGAGTTTCATTGGAGCTCACGATAATTTCAGAAATTTGGATGGCAGAAATGATTGAGCTTTGTATTGGAAGAAGATGAAACTTAAAATTTTTTTTAGAAAAATGCGACATGAAAAAGTCCTGATTCTCGTGCGGATGAAGCTTTATTAATATTTTATATTCAGGAAAAGAGCTAGCGACCCAATTAAAAACCACTAATCTTTTAGCAAGGGTTTCTCTTGAGGATATGGTTAAGTGAGCAGGCGCAGAAAAGGCGATTAAAATATTTTTTTGAGGTTTAATTGGCTTAGTAGCAAGATATTCATCGAACTCATTTTGAAAAAGCCATCCCCTTGAACTAATTGAACATGAAGGCAGAAGATTTGAGTCACTGATGAATTGTTCTTCTTGATCAGAAGCAGCGAAAAATAAATCCGGCTTGACTAAAGAGGAATTAGCAGAGCCTTGGTGAAGGGAAAACTGATGAGTATCCTGAATCATAACTATCTTCTTATTCGTAGCACGAATCATCGAGATGAAATTTAATAAATTATATGAGGGAGAAAATGAAAAAAAAATAAATATTTCATTCTCTTCTATCACACTTGGGCTCAAATTAGCTGGCGAAAGGCAGTATTGAATATTAATATGTCCAAACTGTTTTTTTATCAATGACTGCTTTTCTGGATCAGATGTGAAACTAACAATTGAAGCTTTCTTGACAAAAGTATTTATTAAAAAAATACTCTTCTCAAGATGATGTGAGGCCTGAGCTATAAAAATGACTTTTTGAGAGTTGGGAGTTTCTATTTTATAAAATTGATCTGAAATATTAGATCATTAAACTATATAACTAAGGCAATGTGTAGATAGGCATGATAAAAACCTAAAATTTATCTTATGAGAGTATTTCTTGAAACGTTCGCAATATATAATTTATGAGGATGGATAAAAAATTTACTCACCTCTCTAAGCATCGATCATCTTTATTTATAAGAAAAATCGTTAATCGACTTAATCATTTCTGGGCAAAACAAAACCTAAATAGAGGTTTGCCTCAATTAGTTGTGTTTGCTTATGATCATATTGGTATGGAGGTCAATAACTTTGGTAGATACGAAGAAGATATTCTTGATGGGGTTATGAGTTTTCTTGAAAAGAAATTTCATATAAAAACATTTGATTGCGTGATTGATGTAGGTGCAAATATCGGCAATCATTCATTATTTTTTTCAAACATAGCTAAGGAAGTTCTGTCATATGAGCCAAATCCAAAAACATTTGAACTACTAAAGATTAATGCAGGGCTTTCAAATAATATATCTATTTTTAACTATGGTTTATCAGATCAAACCTCTCAAAAAATTCTTATTGAAAATAATTTCAACATAGGTAATTCCTTTATAGAAAGTACCGAAAAATCTATAAGAAGTGATGAATACTCAAGATACAAAATAGACTTAAGTACGCTTGATTCAATCAACGAATTGCTTGAAAAAAATATTGATTTAATAAAAATTGATGTTGAAGGCTACGAATTGGAAGTTATGTTGGGAGGCATGAACTTAATTAATAATAATAAGCCAACGATATTATTTGAGCTGAATAAAGAAACAATGGTGAGAAAAAATCAAAATATTCAAAAATTTTTAAAGAAGCATGGTTATCAACTTTATTCAGTTAGCGAGCATATTTATCCAAAATGGAAAATGCTAGATTTCTTATTTGGCACTCTATTTGGACGCCGAATAACTATTTCAAAGTTAGAAGATTTAACAAAGGACAATAATCAAAATTTTCCACTAATTATTGCTATTTATGATCAGAAGCATTAATTGAAATAATCTCTATTAACGCTTGCTCAGGCCCAAATGCCTTATATTTATATTTTATTGAATGAAGTGTGGTGAACTCCTTCCACGCTAAAAATTCTCCATTTCTCCAGTTTGGGTAACCAAAATACTCATCAAATAAAATTAACATGCCTGAGTGCATGCAATGTCTCATGCCAGATAAAACGGTAGTGGCCGACTTATAAGTATCTGAATCAATGTGAATGAAAGGCACCTGCAAGCTTGGAGTATTTTCAAGAAACTGGGGCACTGAGTCATCAAACCAGCCTGGAATGAGTTCCACATTTTTAAGCACATTAGGCATTACACCCTTTCTACCAAAGGAGCCCTTTGTAGCATGGTGACCATGCCAATCCTCAGGCAAGCCTTCAAATGAATCAAAACCAACTAACTTAAAACTAGGAAGTCTTTTAGCAAAGTAGTTTATAGAGGTTCCTGAGTAACAGCCAAATTCTAAAATTACGTTAGGCATTGAATCTGCAATATGGTCAATACTATAATCCCAAATTTCTGAGGCTTTATTAAAAACCATTACTTCAGAAAGATAGCTAGAAGCATAATCTGCAGATTCATTGATCGCTCGGTCCCACAGAATGGAATGGATGGTATTGTCTCTTAGTTTTTTATTTTCCCTAACTGAAAATAAAATATAAATAAGGGGACGAACTAGAATTATCCTTAGAAAGGTCCTTAAAAAATTTATAAAAGATGATTTCATTTAAACATTATATAGAAATTAACAATCTCTTTTGATATAGATGCTTATTTTGAATGACTCATTAAATCTAGATATTGATTGCTGATATTTGAAGGTGAATAATTATCAGCTCTCTTCCTGAGATAATCTTTGTCAAAAGATACTTCACCAATTAATAATGCAATCATTCCATTGGCAAGAAGTTTCGGGGAATGGTTTGGCACTAATAGACCATATTTATTATTTTTTAAAATTTCTTTAGGGCCGCCACTGCAATTTGTTGAAACTATGGGTAGCCCAAAATGCATGGCTTCAATCAAAACATTTCCAAAGCCCTCATATAGTGACGAAAGAGCAAATATATCAGAGTATTTGTAATACTCACTAACCTGCAAGGAATGTCCCGGCATTATGACTTTATCTAGCATATTTTTTTTTCGTACATAATCTTTAGTCTCATCAAATTTAGGTCCACTGCCAACAATTATTAAAATAGCATCGTGTTTCTTTAAAACTAGCTCAAAAGCATCAATCAGTAATCTGTGATTTTTTTGCTCTTTCATTCTTCCCACGGAAAGAATTTTATGGCCTTTAAAGTCTTTCAGCGTATTAAGATACTTCAAATCATCAATAGGTAACTGCTTGTTTTCTGGAAACTTTACTAAATTATTTATAACAACAAAGTGATTACCTTTTAACCAATTAGTTTTAAGGAGATCTGCTCTCACATCAGCAGATACTGAGACGTGATAATTGCAAAGTCTATAAGTAAGATTAATAAAAATCTTCATCAAAAAATTTTTTATAAAATTAAAGTTGCCATATTGCTCAGAAAGAGGATTATGATCAGAAAAAATTAAATCACATTTATGAGAGCTTAGAGCTAATGCAATTCCCGTGAGAGATGTCAATGGCCACATTGCAACGTAGATACTATAAGGCTTATGTGTATTAATATAAGTTTTTATAGCAAGAATGCTTTTAAATAATCTATTTTTTTTTAGTTTAAATACTCTTATTCTTGTATCAAAGTATCCCTCATAATCGTCATCCCCATGAACAATTACCAAATCAACATCTACATTGTTCTTCAAAAACTCTTCCATCAAGCCAATAGTTAAAACTTCTAACCCTGCAAGTGGCAGCAAGGTTGGCAAAATAAAACAAACCTTCTTTTTTGGATATTTTTTTTCTACAGTATTAGAGATTTCTTGCATCCTATGTTCTCATGAGAAAAGCTCTTGCATACTTTGAAAAGCGAGAATTTGGAATGGGAAAGAGAGATTCCAAATAATCATCAGAGCAATCAAATGGAGCTTTAATCTCTATCACCTCCAAATCATCTTTAAATGTCATATGATTAGCTGAAAATTTATATTGAATATTTTTATCAAAGGTAATTCTGATATTGTTGAAAAGAAAATATTCCCTTATGTAGTTAATGCATACCGAGGGATGAACTCTTCCATACAAATTAGAAATTAGCCCAGCATTAAGTATTTTTTTGTAATGATTTGAAGATAACGCATTTGAAATTTTAAACCTACCTTCTATGGAAGACGTCTTTTCTTCAAGTAATAGATTATCAGATTCTAAATTATACCATCGCACTCTAATTTTTTTTCTTGGCAAAATGCCTTCTTCGGACTCATCGAACATCTGAAAATTTAAAGTATCAAAATATTGACTATTAATTAATCTTGCCTGATAAAGAGGCTTCATGCCCTGCAGAAGTAAATTATTTTTTGCTACCAGGGCTTCGTAACTTGAAACCCGAAATTTTTTCTCTTTTCTATAGCTCATGAGTACCTGAGTTTAAATTAATTATTGAATGGTCATCCTGAGAAATAGCTCCCTTGCAATGCATTTCGTTAATATCAATATACCCTCCTCCAAATTCTTGTTTTTTTTGTATTGCCTCCAAACAAGTTTTAATAGAGAGAGCTGACATGATTTGAACGGATGTATAAGACAAATCTTTTGTTGAAATACCAATATTGGAGTTATTAACAGTTATATTATCTCCAAAAAAACTAGAGCGCTCACCTATTGATAAGCCTTTATCTCCGCAGCCATCAGAAATAATTTTTTTAACCTTATAGGTACCCCCACTAACATCTATGCAATCATTTTTAGAATTTAAAATAGATATGCTATCAATAGAAATATTAGAAAAATCAAAATCAACTCCATCAGAAAAGCTATTGGTAACATCAATCAGATTTAGAGATCCCTTAGAGTTCATAATATTAAGGCTATCTTCACATTGCCCATTCGATATTTTAATATTAGATTTTTTGAATGTAGTATTAATAAAGTTTAAACATCCTGTAAGCCCATAGATATTAAACCTTTGCAAAAAATCATTGCGTAGCACTGGTTTTAATCCATGGAAATCAATGCTCCATCCAATCAAAGAAGTACCTTTAAATAATATCCAATCATTGGATCTAGTTTGCTTTATTAGGATTTTTTTATTCTTTTGATCAATCTCTAGCTTCATTGTTTCTGAGGCAAGAATATCACCATCAAGAAATGACTGATTGTATAAAAACTCTGTTGCTAACGCAGAGCTATTAAGGTTAGGCAATAATACAGCGTGATTTTTTTCCAACATTGTTTTAGACATTACGCTAATCAGATCTTCATTAGATATATTTTCTTTGTACCTATCTGGTTCCAGGGAATTATATCTCCATACATGAGATTCATGCTCCTTAAAAGCTATTAACTCTATTAGTGATACATCTAAATTATTTTTTTTGAGTCTCTCAATAAAGTTCTGATTATGCATAAGAGGACGGTTATCTAATTTCACATCTATCCTTTCAATCTTCTTATTTCTTGCTAGAAAAATATTTAAATTTTCAGTAATTTGATTTAAAGAAGTTTTAAAGAAGAGTCTCGAGCTTGGAGTATTTCCAGCTCTTAAGAGAAATAAATCCTGTAATCTAGCTATGTCTTTTTCACTGGATAATTTATTATAAAGTTTCAATATCTCATTGGGAGTGAATAAGGATAGGAAAGCTTTAAACTCCTCATCATTATCAGAAAATTTAGTAAATTTTGTTAATAATGAAAGATCTCCATCATAGTAAATAGGCTCAAACTTTTTCTCAATAGCGTTAAAGTAAAATTTTCTATTATGAGGCCTTAAACCATGAGATCCATTCATTGCCAACAAAAGCAGAGCATAATTTTTGAAATCTCTTGTTGTATTATCATTGAGTTCAATTAATCGGAATGTATCTGCATCGCTCAAGTTAGAATTTGCATATTGTAAATATGCTCGCTGAATTTCTTGATATGCATTGAGAGTTATAATAAATGAATTATCCCCCTTTGATGGCCAATTATCGTTGACTAATTTAGCCAATGAGACATTTTCTAAATCAAAATTTTTAAAATTTTTATATGACCATATAAGCTTTTCATCGCCTTCAAAGATTGGTCCCTCACGTCTCAAATTTCTTTCTAGCAATTCCTTTTCTGCATTTTCTTGAAATAGGAAAGTCCCAGAGGAGTCATTAATAGTAGCCTGTACTAAAAATGTTTCCGGAGATAGAAAATTTAAGTGCCGAAGAATCAATGATCCCAAAATTTCATTTTTTGAGCCTCGAGTTTCTGGAAGAAGAAGTTTAAAGCGAACAGAATTCAAGATGTTGCCCGTGGTGAGTTTAACATCAATGCTAGAAAGTAATTTTCCTTCGTCAGTTAGTCTAATATGATCTTTCCAATCTCCATTTTGCCGAATCCTGGCATCAAAATTACAAACGCCGAAATTATATGTTGCCTTAATTTTTGCTGGAAAATTATCTTTGTATTTTTTTTGGATATTTTTAGTTCGTCCAGTAACAATTTTTAGACTATTTATTACCCACTTTCTGCTATCGGGTATCTGCACCTCAATTGACAGTAAATTTTGGGGATTTTGTAATTCTTTAGAAAAAAGGGAAGATTTAAAGGTACATGCACCTGAGATATTTTGGGTATAAAGAAAACACAAAAAAGTAAATAATAGTTTTTTTTTGAAGTGGGCCAATTATTTATTCAATTTGTATTCTATTATATTTTTATTTGTACTGTATGAATTAGTGACTTGCTGTAATTCATCCATCTTAGGAGAAGCCAGCACATAATAGAATTTTTCATCTACTTTTGAGGTAGATATTAAATTATTATCCAACTCAAGCGCAGAAATAGGAATCTGAGAAACTATCTCCACAGTACTCAATGCATTTCCTTCACTAAAAGATGCTTGGAATAATGGTCTATTCAAAAATAATTTATATATATAACTTACAACTAGAAGAGATATTGCTGCGAGAAACAAAGAGCCAACTAAGAAAAATAACCACTTTATAGATACAGAAGCAGTAATGCCTAAAGTGATAGCCGCAAAGTATATTGAAAGCTCAAATGGAGATTTTACTGGATTTCTAAATCTTACAATTGAAAGGGCTCCTACCAAACCGAGTGAAAGAGCAATATTTCCCGAGATTACTTTTGTAATAACAAAAGTAATGATAGGTAAAACCAGCAATGTTGCTGTATGAGCAAAAGTCCTGATCCAAAGCTGACCGCAGGCCACTAGAAGAAACCTTCCAGATATAGAGAAAAATATTAATAGTAAAATTGATAAAATATTTGAAGTTAGGATATTCAATGTTATGTTTTAAAAAAATTAGTTGGTTAAAGTTTATTATATATATCAAACATATTATTTTGAAGATTAATTATTTTTTTATTTACTCACTAGATTTTATATACCTACCATCTAAAACAATGAGCCCCGCTATAATAATTAATAATCCAATCATTTCAGATTGAGAAACAGCTTGATTTAAAAATAGAAAATTCAGAAAAATAGCTGAAGGGGGTATGATTACTGTGCACACTAAAAGATTGCTAGCCCCAGCACTTTCTAAAATTTTAAAATAAATTATATAAGCCAAAACTGAACAAAGTATTGCAAATAGTGCTGACATTGAAAATGCTGAAAGAGAAAGATTAGCAAGCTCATCAAAATTATAGAAAAAAGTGAAGGGCGTTAAGATGATAGCGCTTCCAGTAAGCATACCAGTGGCAGAAATTAACGCTGGCACACCATCGAGTCTAAGCTTAGCCCAAACACTGGCAAGGGCATAAGATAACGTAGCTAATAAAATGAGATATTTGCCTAAATTGTTTTCATAAATTTGGAAAATATTTTCATAGCCAACAGCTATGATAACCCCAAAAATTCCTATTATTGCTCCACTTACTCTGTTAAAAGATAATTTCTCACTAGGGATTAGAAAAGGTGCAATTAATATAGTAAGTAGCGACGTATTTGCATTTAAGATTGAAGCCAACCCCCCAGTTACTGACTGCTGTCCATATGCAATAAGTAGAAAAGGCAATACATTATTCAGCATTGCCATAATAAATAAATTAAAAATTAAACTGAAATTGAGAGCAACTTTGACTTGCTTTATAAGCAAAATAAATAAAAGAAGTATCGCTGCTAAAGCTACCCTTAAATATACAATTAAAAATGGGCTTAAAATCTCCAAAAGAAGTTCGATAAAGAAGAAACTAGAACCCCATAAACCTCCCAAACAAACAATCATTAACCAGTCTTTGCTTTTCATTTATTAAACAATTACTCCTAAAAATTAATATCTCATTATGTTAAGTAGCCCTATTCCCAATCAATAGGTGCCTTCTATTAAAAAGTAATAGTAGAGATTTCGTGTAACTTTTCGTGTAACTCGAACTAAGGAATGCTTAAGATACAAGGGATTTGTAATTATCATTTAACTTCTAAATAACACAGGAATGGGGGTTGTAGAGCGACAAACTACTCCCACTCAATTGTAGCTGGCGGCTTGTTTGATATATCATAAACAACCCTACTAACATCCTCTAGCTCATTCACGATGCGATTGGAAACGTGTGCCAGAAAATCATGTGGTAACCTTGCCCATGTTGCCGTCATGAAATCTACTGTCTCAACTGCTCTAATTGCTATCACATCAGCATATCTTCTTTCATCACCCACAACTCCAACTGATTTAATTGGGAGAAATGCACAGAATGCTTGGCTTACTTGATCATATAAGCCTGCCTTAATTAATTCTTCTATAAAAATTGCATCAGCATTTTGAAGAGTTGAAACTTTTTCTTGAGAAATCTCTCCCAGAATTCTTACTCCTAATCCTGGGCCTGGGAATGGATGCCGATTTAACATCTCCAATGGTAGGCCAAGTTCAGATCCCATTTTTCTGACCTCATCTTTAAATAAATCACGTAAAGGCTCTACTAATTCCATCTTCATATCATCAGGAAGACCTCCAACATTATGATGAGATTTAATCACCCTAGCCTCTTTAGATTCTGATTCAGAAGATTCAATTACATCAGGATAAATAGTTCCCTGTGCTAAGAAATTAATCTCGTCTTTTAATTTAGCAGCCTCATTATCAAAAACATCAATAAAAGTTCTGCCAATAATTTTTCTTTTCTGCTCTGGGTCTGAGATACCTTTTAGATGTCTGTAAAAAACTTTCTTTGCATTCACTACTAATAAATTTAAATCCATCGTATCTTTAAATAAATTTTCTACATCTTCAGCTTCATTTTTTCGAAGCAATCCATTATCAACAAAAACACAAATTAAATTTTTTCCAATAGCTTTGTCTAAAAGCATAGCTGTCACAGAAGAATCAACACCACCTGATAAGCCTAGTAATACCTTTTGATCTCCAACTGTTTCTTTGATCTCACTTATTCGTTCCTCAATAAGATTTTCCATTTTCCATTGAGCTGCACACTTACATATCTTGAATGTAAAATTTTCTAATACTGTATTGCCCTCTTTTGTGTGGGTAACCTCGGGGTGGAACTGCAATGCATAAATAGGTTTTTGGACATGCTCCATCGCAGCTATTGGAGCTGATGCAGTTGACGCAATGAAATTAAATTGATCTGGCAGAGTTGACACATGATCTCCATGACTCATCCACACATCAATTGAGGACCCAGAGCTGAACCCATCAAAAAGCAAAGATGATTTTTCCAAGAGAATTTGAGCATGGCCAAATTCTTTATTTTTTGACGAAGAAACTTGACCCCCAAATTGCTCAGCAAGAGTTTGCATCCCGTAGCAAATTCCTAAGACAGGAACATCTAATTCAAAAATAATTTCAGGAATTCTTGGGGTATTTGATTCAGTAACTGATTCTGGGCCTCCAGATAAAATTACTCCTTTGGGATTAAGGGAGTTAATTTTTTCAGTTGAAATATCCCAGGGAAGTATTACCGAAAACACATTTAAGTCCCTTATTCTTCTGGCAATGAGTTGAGTGTATTGTGAGCCGAAGTCCAATACCAAAATCGTATCAATATTTTTCTTATCTAAAGAGAGGTTGCTAGAGTTACTCATACTTATGATTAATGAATAAATTTATATTATAAAGGAAACTATATTAAATCTTTCTTAAGATATGAAAGGTTTAATTTTGTCAGCAAGGTCAGAAAGCTCAGGCTTAAACTCAATAATCTCATCCATGGATAAACCTTCAAGCTCATGGGGAAAGACAAGCCATTTTTCGGTTTCATGAATATAGAAGTCAGGGCGTCTACTTGTTTTATTTTTTTTTGGTTTAAAGTATGGGGTGGCTACTTTAATTTCAGGTGTATTTTTTTTACAAGCAGTTTGAAGATCTAAAATTATTTGTTGAATAGATATTCCCGTATCATGCACATCATCAACAATTAAAAGCGAATCTTCTGATTCAACCTGCTTAATAACATAGTTAAGGCCATAAACTTGAATCTGACTATCTCTTTCATCTATTCCTTTGTAATGAGAAGTGCGAATTGCAATATGGTCGGAGGGCACACCAAGGACATCTAAAAACTCTTGAACGGCTATACCAATTGGGGCTCCCCCTCTCCAAACGCCAATAATATAGTTTGGGCGATAACTACTTTCATAAACTTGCCAAGCAAGTTTAAAGGAATCCTTAAGCAACTCCTCTGAATGTATAAATAATTTCTCCATTATTGATTAATTGCTAAATTAATAGCTCATACTTAATCGAACCATAAATTGACGAGGCGGAATAAGTTCTAATCCAGTGGCAGCTACACCAAATACATCAGTCATACTGGAATTGACCCCATCTTCATCAGTCGCATTAAGAATCTTGAAGTCTAGCCCCCACTTATCTCCTACAAAATCAATGCTAGCAGTGAGATTTAATAAAGCATATGAATCAATGGCATCAACAATAGAGTTATTAGAGACTCTTTGTTGGAAGTCTCCTCTTTGAATATACTGTATTATCCCAGTAAACATACTTCCAGAAGCAAGGGCAGTTTCATAAGAGAGACTAATGTCAGCTGAAAACTCTGGACTTTTTGATAACTCGTTACCCTTAACATTTTCTCTTAAACCATATCGAAGATCCTCTTGACCAAAGAAATACTGATATGCATCAACATTATCTAAAACCATATAGTCTGAAGTAACCTCAGAATCAAGGAATGATAAATTCATATCTAAGACCAATGAATCAGTTAACAGTCCTTTAAACTCAACCTCAAGCCCTGACATTTCCGATTCAGGAATATTTGCTACCCCGCCTCTGTATGGATCTGGATCGGTAGCCTGAAATTGAAGATTTTCATATGTATAAGAGAAAACTGCAATATTTGCACGCGCCCTTCCATCCATTAAGTCAGATTTTAGACCAAACTCAATTGAGTCGACCGTCTCAGCTTCAAAAGTAGGAAAAACTAGAGCTGGAGCTATTGGTCTTCCGGCAGCAGCATCTTCAGCCTCTGTAAAACCAAAAGTTAAATTGCTACCACCAGGCTTGAAGCCTCTTGCAAAGGATAGGTAAGCCATTGCTGAATCAGATAAGTCTAATTCACCGGTTATCTTTCCAGTAGTTTCATCTGATATGCCCTTTTCCGTAAAAGTCTCTACATTAAAAAAATTAGTCACATTTGTTTCAAATGTATCTTCTGAATATCTCATGCCAGCAACTAGACGAAAGTCATCACTTACGCTGTATGTTCCTTGCCCATAAAATGAATATGATTCTCTTGTAGGAAGTGCATCAGTAACAAAATCCCAATCAGCTTCAAAAACATCAAACCTTCCTGGAATTCCATAATCATGTGTATAACAATATGCTGAATTGGCAAATGATTCTCCACATAAATATCTTAATTGGCCGGTTAGGTCGTTGTCTCTATAGCCCCGTATAGTATTTTGAATTTCATGCTCCATATAGAAAGCACCAATTGTCCAATCAAGCTTTCCATTTAAAATTGGTTCATTAGAAATTAAATTAATTTCAAACGTAATTGTATCTACAACAGAAGTTTCAGGGTTAAATTCAGCTCTTTGATAACGTGCATATTTACATTCGTCAGGCTGAGGAAAAATTTTTATGCAAACTTCTTCGACTGGAGGCAAGCCTGGGATAGATTTAACAAAGTCACCGTAATTATGTCTATCATTATCTCTAACGACCAAAATATCATCCTCTTGAATGCTAGCCATGGCTTTTAGAGATGCAAAACCCAAATCTGATTCATAAATTGCAGCAAAAACTGAGGATGTCAGCTCATGTTTCGATAGAGTATCTTGAGATAATTTTCTAATGTTTGGGGTTGGATCATCAATACCTCGCATGGCTGACCCATTTCTATCAACCTCAAAAAACTGCCCAAAAAATCTTAAGCTTGAGTTCTCATCTAGATCAATAAGAAAATCGCCACGTAAACTTATGCTGCTTGCATCATCTAAGTCTTGCCCAGTGAAAATATTATCACTAAAACCATCTCTTTCAGTGATAGCAAAAGAGATTCTGCTAGCAATATTATCTGCAAGAGGAATATTATTAGATGAACGGAATTTAGTAAGGCCATAGTTACCAAAAGTAATATCTGATTTACCTAAATATTCTTCCATTGATGGTTTTCTACTAATAACATTAATGGCCCCACCAGTTGAGTTTTGGCCAAACAAGGTACCTTGAGGCCCTCTAATAACTTCAATTCTGTCTACATCAATAAAATCAGTCTGGAGTGCAAATGGAGAAGCAATAAAGATTCCATCCATGTGAAATGCTACTGAAGGCGCTGCAATAGCATTCTGATTTGTCTCATTACCAACTCCTCTAATAGAAATAACAGTTTTATAGCCCTCATTTTTAGCAACAGTTACACCTGGAACAATTGCACTTAAATCTACCATTGATTCGATATTTTTGGATTCAATATCTTGATCGCTAATAGCTGTTACTGCTTGAGAGATATCTTGAAGGCTTTCACTGCGTTTTTCAGCAGTTACAAACACTTCCTCAATAATATTATCTTGTGAAAATGCAGAGACACCAAATAGTAACAAGCAGATGAATAAAAAAAATTTATTTAGGGAAATATCGTTCATTAAAATACTCCAAGGTTCTTATGTTAATTTTTAAAAAGTTTTTAAAAAACTTTCATATTTTTGGTGCAACATTAATGCCAAAAGATTGAAAATATATAAATTAAATTTTCAGCTAATAGAGCAAAGAATTATTGTATCAATCTATTTTTTGCCTTAAGTTATTTTTGAACTTATAACAATCTAATATTATAAGTTGTAAACTAAATTTTTAAATAATATTTTCAGATTTAATGCTAGAAAGAATTTTTCAGTTAGAAAAAAATAATACAACAGTTAAAACAGAATTAGTTGCAGGCTTTACTACATTTATCACCATGGCATATATCATTTTTGTTAATCCACAAATGATGTCATCTGCTGGCATGGATCAAGGAGCAAGCTTTGTTGGGACGTGTATAGCAGCAGCAATAGCATGCATATTAATGGGCCTCTATGCCAATTGGCCAATCGGATTAGCGCCTGGAATGGGTCTTAATGCATTCTTTACTTATACAGTAGTAGGTGAGATGGGTTATACATGGGAAATTGCTCTTGGTGCTGTATTTATTGCTGGTATTTTATTTTGGATAATGAGCATTACTCCGATTCGACAATGGATGTTAGAGAGCATACCTATGAATCTTAGGATTGCTATGGGCTCTGGCGTTGGCCTTTTTATTGGGCTTATTGGTTTAAAAAATGGTGGAATCATAGTTCCTAATGAAGCGACTCTTCTGAGCATGGGCGATTTTCTGAGAGCTGAGACTATCCTTTCCATGCTTGGATTTCTTTTAATAGCAATTTTGGCAGTTCGAAAGATACCTGGTGCAATTCTTCTTGGTGTAATGATGGTAACAGTCACATCAATTTTTATTGGTATTGTTCAATTTCAAGGGTTAGTCTCCTACCCCCCAGCTTTTATGCCTGTATTTATGAAATTAGATATTTTGGGAGCACTTGATTTGGCAATGATCAGTGTGATTATGTCGTTTCTATTTGTAAATTTATTTGACACCGCAGGGACACTTCTTGGGGTAGCTAATCAAGCAAAGTTAGTTGATGAATCTGGAAATGTGGATAATCTTGATAAGGCTCTCAAAGCTGATAGCTCCTCCAGTGCAGTTGGAGCTTTTTTAGGATGCGCGCCGGTTACAAGCTATGTAGAAAGTTCTGCTGGTGTTGAGGCTGGTGGCAGGACAGGGTTGACTGCTGTAACCGTGGGCTTTTTATTCTTGATTGCAATATTCTTTTCACCTTTAGCAAGCATAATACCAGCGCATGCTACTTCCGGAGCGCTTATATATGTAGCGATATTGATGTTGAGTGGAATGGAGAGGTTGAACTGGTCAGATACATCTGAACTTCTCCCAGCCTTGATCATCATTGTTATGATTCCACTGACTTTTTCTATTGCAAACGGAATTGCCCTGGGCTTTATATCTTATGTGGTGCTAAAAATTGCATTAGGAAGGATTACACAAATATCTGCCGGAGCCTGGTTTCTAACTCTAATATTTTTATCTAAATTTATATTTCTTTAAGAAAATGAGTTAGCTTCTTTGGTAATTTGGAGCTTCTTTTGTGATCATTACATCATGAACATGACTTTCTGTAATTCCAGCATTTGTGATCTCAACAAATTGTGTGTTTTTATGCATTTCCTCAATTGTCTTACATCCAACGTATCCCATGCTTTGTCGGATTCCGCCAATTAGTTGATCAATTACATTCACAACCCAGCCTTTAAAAGGTACTCTTCCTTCTACTCCTTCAGGTACCAACTTCTCATTACTTATGCCATCTTGAGAATATCTGTTTGTATCATTTCTCTCAGACATTGCTCCGATAGAGCCCATTCCTCTATAAGTTTTAAAACTTCTTCCCTGATAAAGTTCGAGTTCTCCTGGAGCCTCTTCTGTTCCCGCAAAAATACCACCTAACATTACTGCATCTGCACCAGCGGCAAGCGCTTTAGAGACATCGCCTGAGAATCTGATGCCCCCATCAGCAATAAGTGGAACAGAGCTAGTAGAAAGTTTTTCTTTTATTGAAAGGATAGCTGTGATCTGGGGAACTCCAATTCCTGCAATAATTCTAGTGGTACAAATTGACCCTGGACCCATCCCAATTTTAACTGAATCAACACCAGCATCTATCAAGGTTTGAGCTCCCTCGGGAGTTGCAACATTGCCACCCATAACATCTATATCTGGAAGCTCTTTTTTAATGAGCTTGATAGTATCAATTACATTCTGAGAATGGCCATGAGCACTATCTATAACTAATAAATCAACTCCTGCCTCAGATAAAGCCATGGCCCTATCTAGAGTCTCTTCTCCAGTCCCAAGAGCAGCACCAACTTGTAACTGGCCTCTAGAATCTTTAGTTGCAAAGGGATGCTCAGCAGATTTATCAATATCTTTCATGGTAACCAATCCTGCCAAAGAGTCCTCTGCATCTATCACTAGAATTTTTTCAATTCTATTGTTGTACATTAATTTCTTGACCTCCTCTTGATCAAAGCCTTCTTTTACTGTGATTAGTTTTTCATATGGCGTCATAATTGACGAAACTAGATCAGATAAGTTATCGGCATATCTAAAGTCTCTCCTAGTAACAATTCCCATTAATTTTCCATTATCAACAACTGGCATACCAGAAATACTAAGCTCATTTGTTAATTGCATGAGCTCACTTATAGTTTTGGTTGATTGAATGGTTGAGGGATCTCTAACGACTCCACTTTCATATTTTTTTACAACTCTAACTTCTGCAGCCTGTTCATCGATTGAGTTATTTTTATGAAGAATTCCAATCCCACCATTTTCAGCAAGCGCAATTGCCATGGCGGCTTCCGTAACTGTATCCATTGCAGCAGACACTAAAGGAATTTTTAATGAGATGTTTCTTGAGACCTTTGTTTCTAATTGAGCTTGGGCAGGTAGAAAATCCGTAAATCTTGGTAAAAGCAGTACGTCATCAAAGGTTAAGGCTTTATGTTTGATCTTTTCCATAACGGATTATAGCTCGTGCCTAAGTTGAAAAAAAGATCTAATAACTTATTTGTATTTGCTTCCTTTTATCTTATTGCTATATGTAAAATGATTTACTTATATTAATCTAGACTTTTGTGGGAAACTTTCATAAAAATCTAGGCTTTATGCAATTTTTTAAATCTTTAATAACTGATCAAATATTTTAAAGGGCAAAAAATTTATGAGCCTTTCTTTGATTGATTAGGCTACATATCAAATTAGAAACGCTACTTCTTCTGAAAATAAATCTCCTTAAAGTCATCTTTTTCTTTGTCACTATCTGGAATATATATTTTATGAGACTTTTTCTGAATATTATGATTTCCTAATAAATCAAAAATATGGACAAAATTATTAATAGGAGTTAAGAGGTCTTCGGATCTGAGTTCATGATCATTGGAGTAGTACAAGGCATTTATTATTCCTGTCTTTACATCCCAGTCTTCATGTGTGAAAGACTCATGATCGTGCACATAAATATTAAGAGGGTACTGGCCTTCATCAGACTGAATTACAAAAATAAAATTATTATTATTACTGTTGATTTCGTCAAATATTTCTAAAAGCTTTAGATTCCCGTACATTAAGTATTCTATATAATCATTTTTCTCTTCCAGAGCCCCTTCTATGCCATGATAATACTTCCTTTTATTGCATTCGCCTTTAGAATTTATTAGGTAGGGGTCATGGGGCACCAGCATGTGAGCGAAAATAAATAAACCATTTTCCTTGCTCAAAGACAGTTTTTTAAGGCTTTCAAAACTATCAATTATAGAACTGCATGAGGATAATAGACCAGCTGAGGGGAATACTCTGTTCAATATGTTGATAATTGGCGTTTGGTAGTTTAAAAAAGAAAATGAAGTTACCGAAAGAATTGAATTATTTATACGAAAATTTAAATCAGCGAGTTTCATTTTTTGTGTCAATGCATCTCTATTACCTAGGTTAATAAAGTAATAACCTAACTCTTTTAAATTTCGAAATGCAGAAGCATTTTTTACAAGTTCGTAGCTCGACTCTACAACATCTGTTGGTAAATAAGATGAGTTGAGAGTGCTTGGTAAAGAAACATGAGTAAAGGGATAGTTGCTTCTGGAATCTTCGCTTACAATAAAGCCTCTTGAACTTAGGGCTTGGTAGAATTCTGAGTTATCAAAACCCCAGTATTCCTTCAATTGACGAATTCCAGAATATCTATCTGGAACAATATAAATAATATTAGGAAGAGACTCAGCAGAAATTTCTGTATCTACCTGATGACTAATTGTTGATTCAATTGACGTAATTTTGCCATCGCTTAAATTACTTGCCTTTACCGATATCTCAAATATATTTCCTAGTAAAATTACTGAGGTTAAAATTAGATTAATATTTCTTAACTCTTGAAAGCTCTTGGCCCAAAAAAGCAGTGTTGCTAGAGACCAAAAGCAAAAGATAGCAATAACAATATATATTTTAGTCTTCCCCTCACCAAGAATGGGATGCAGAAAATCTAATGCATCATTCAAATTGCTAAATTGTAGAATTAAAATCATTCCAAGAGGAATAAAAAAAATGAATTTTTCGTTAATTAATTTAATGACAAAAAATCCGGCAATTATCAAAACTAGAAATTCAAAGCTTGAATAGAGAAAATGTTGAAAGGTGATATCCCCTAAATTATCAAAAAAGAATAAAGTTAGGTAAGAGTTAACTATTAAATATGAACATAAAAAAAGAATAAGTCCGTTTTTTAAATTTTTATTCATAACATTTCTCTCGAAAATACAATAATTTATTCATACGACAAATCAATTTTATTCTATTCATTATAATTTGACTTTTACTAGGAATAAAACTTATTTAAACAAAAAAGTTATAAATATCATTAAAGATCCAGCAGCTTTCTATGATTGAAAGGTTTCTTATTTTGCTGGCAAAATTTAGGGCTAATCAAGATAAGTCGCTTATCCTTCCCATCTTTAATTAAACTAATCTAGTTCAACCTATTAATAAAGAAATTATATGAAAAAAACATTGAAAACAAGCTGCTTGTTAGCCAATAGATCGTAAGACAAGAAGGCATACTATATATTAAAAAACATATGATTAAGGATAAAAAAAGATAGCTTTTCTGACCCGAGTTTTTCTCATTAAACCTATATTGAGAATCTATGTAATTTATAAAAAAAATTAATATGGGAATTACATTTAAGTTAAATAACAGCTTGTCTGGTTGAGATAAATTAATACTATTAAGAAAAATGGTATCAAATTTTTCAATATTAATATTAAAAAACAAAAAGGCGCTAAGGAAAATAGGAAGCAATATAAAGAAAGATAACCCAGTTTGTAGGTTATGTATTGGATGATAATTATTTTTTTTATAAATCTCCTCGGTTACAAGAAATTTATCCTCTCCCTTAAGGGTATTTGTGTTTTTTAAAACCTGTGAATTTACATATTGTATTTTTTTAGTGATTTCGTTTTCTTTCTTTCTGGCTTGTTTGAGTAATGGAATAAGGGTAAATGATAAAGAAAGACTCAAAATTATTATCGATAAACCATATGATTTAATTAGACCAAGGATAAAAAAATAACAAATATCAACTAAATATATTAATGGAGTGAGTGCTAAGGATAGTAAATCTTTCATTGGTAAGCTGGTTTATAACATAAGACTTTAGAATAAATATCTGAAATACTTTCAAATTCTATTTGCACTGGATGATTTGACAAACGCTCGATATTAACAGAGTTTATAAGATTTTTGAGAAACATTTTAGGTTCATGATCTATTTGTATGCTTGTATATAAACCACATTCAGTCATTAACTCTTTCCATTCTATAAGAAAATTCTTATCACTCCATCCAAGCAGAGATTTAATTTCTAAAATATTATTTTTTAACTCATCTATATCTATGCTCTCAGAGACTTTGATTTGACTATCATTAAGTTCATTTATCTCAAAAAAATAGCCTAAAGTTAGCGCAACAGCATGTCCATGAGGAATGCTAAAAGTAGATGTTAGTGAGTATGAAAGAGCGTGAGGTGCTGTAGTTTTTGAAATATTAATAGCCTTGCCTGCTAAATATGCGCCCTCAGAAAGTTTATCTCTAGATTCAACGTAATCTGAATTTATTGCTTTAACGATATTATTTTTTATTAATAAAATTGCATCCTTTGCATATTTTTGACTGTCTGGGGTGCTTCCAATTGACCAAAATGATTCTATGGCCTGACACAATGCATCAAACGCACAGCATGCCGAAAGATATGGAGGTGAGCCATAAGTGAAGCTTGGATCAATAATAGCGTATGTTGGAGTTAATAACTTGTGGGAAACTGAGGTCTTGGTTCCTTTGATGTAAACAACTGCAAAATGAGTGGCCTCAGATCCTGTTCCAGAAGTTGTAGGTACAGCAACCATTGGTAAGAAGTTGCTAGGCAACAGCGTCTTATCAATAATGCCGTCTAAACCATCACTAGTCCATGATGAAAGATATACATTCATGCATTTTGCAAAATCAATAACACTACCTCCTCCTGCAGCAATAATAAGATCTATTTTTTTATACTTGATCTCATCACCAATTTGTATAATTTCTTCATACTTTGGATTAATTTCAAAATTATTTACTATAGTAAGAGTTTTGTCCTTTAGCAAAATTTGCAGTTTAGACTCTAATCCTGTTGTTTTAAAAGATTTGTTACTAGATATCAGCAGAATATTTGAAGCACTTTCGGACTCCATAATTTTTGTTAAATTTGTTAGAGAATCTTTTCCATAAAAAACATTCTCATTATCTAGAGTTTTAATCATTACAAAAGTCTTTATTTTTTAAAATTTTGCATGAAATGCATTTTATTTTCTTGAGGAGTGGTGCTTGGTCTTCCAAGATCCTTCCTAGAACCAAGACAAGATTTTAATTCTAGAAATGCAGGGCCTTTTTCATTAATTAATTTATTAATTAATGTAGATACATCATTATCTTGGTATTCAATAGATATATAGCCTAACGAATTAGCGAGATGATTAAAGTCAATTTTAGACCCTACAGTTGGTTGTCCACCAACTGAATCGTGTGCGCCATTATTTAAAAGAATATGCTTAAAATTCTCTTTGCCAAATTGACCGTTAATAGCCATGGAACCTAAATGCATAAGCGCTGCACCATCGCCATCAATGCAAACAATGTTTTTTTTATCAGAATGCATAGATAAACCAAATGCAATTTGGGAGGCATGCCCCATGCCTCCAACAGTAAGAAAATCAAGATGATGGCCTGCTTGGTTACTATCTCTTATCTCATATATTTCTCTTGAAGCCATACCAGTAGTAGACACAACAAGAGTATCTTCTGGCAGAGCTTGGAGAATTTCTACAATTAAGTTTTCTCTGGTTGGTAAATTATCTCCATGAGCAAATTTTACCTGATTAGAAAACTTGTAAGTTTGGAATAAGCCCTTGCTAGCAACCAGGAATGCAGGAGTATTATTTATAATTACTTCTTTGGTGAGTAATCTGACGGTTTCTTTATCTTCATCAAAATTGCCTGTGAGTACTTTATATGGGAGTTTCATGCTTTCAATCATTGAAAGCATTACCTTTCCTTGCTTAATATGTTGAGGTTCATCGTGAAAGCCTGGCTCTCCCCGCCAACCTATCAAAATTATCATAGGAATAGAGTAGACTTCTCTATCAGCTAGTGAAATCAAGGGATTAATAGCGTTTCCTATGCCTGAGTTTTGCATATAAATCATCGGCACATTTCCAGTTGCAAGATGATAACCAATTCCAGTAGCTATAGCTCCACCTTCATTAGCAGCAATCACATGATGATCATCATCTGCGTGATCAGCAATAAATCCACAGAAAGATTTAAGAAGAGAGTCTGGAACTCCAGTAAAAAAATCTATGCCAATAGAATTCAAAAAATTATAAAACTCTTTTGGATCTAACATTAATTAGTGCCAGGTATTAAGTTTAAGATATCTTTTATTGGCATACATTTATCATTGCAATCTTTACTTCTACCATTCAAAAGAATGCTTTCAGCAACTGATAGCATTGCTGGATAAGCTGATCTGAGCATATGATTTGCATAACAAACAATGCTAACCCCTCTTTTTTCCCATTCATCCTCAGTAACTTCATTAAAGCTTGAAGGAACAACCATTAGGGGAACTTTATATTTAAGGTTTTGATACTTTTCACAAAATTCAAATATTTCAGCAGGAGACTTTTGCCTGCTATGGATCATAATTCCATCTGCTCCAGCTTCTATATAACCATTGGCCCTTTTTAGAGCATCATCCATTCCAGCTTCTAGAATCAAACTTTCTATTCTGGCAATAATCATAAAATCCTTAGTAACTTGAGTTCTTTTACCGGCAATAATTTTTTCCTGAAAGTTCTCAATAGAATCTTGTTGTTGAGGCACATCATTTCCTAAAAGGGAATTTTTCTTAAGTCCAATCTTGTCCTCTATTACAACAGCTGAGACACCAAGTCGCTCAAGAGATCGAACTGTAAATTGAAAAATTTCAATCTTGCCCCCAGTATCGCCATCAAATATCATTGGTTTTGTAGTTACTTCAAAAATCTGATTAACACTATTTAGTCTAGAAGTTATATCTACAGCTTCTATGTCAGGCATACCCTTTGAGGTTGAATCTGTAAGGCTGCTGGACCACATTCCATCAAATTGTGAGATGCCCCCATTTTTTTTGATAGAAGTTTTTTCGGTTATCAGACCAGATAGGCCATTATGGACTTCGTTAATTTTAATTAATTTTTTTGCATTTAATAGACGCCTCAACTGAACAAGCCTTAATGAGGGCGTTGTACCTACCTCCAATCTTAACTCTTCAAGCCCTGAGCTACTTACATCTTGCGTGTAAGGAACCTCAACTAGTTTGCCATTCCATTCTTTTAAAATTTGTATTACTTCTTCTCTTTGATATTTTTGAATACCTATTTTCCAATCATCTCCATGAACTACATAATCAGGCTTTATCGCTAGAAGATTTGTTGAATATTCCATAGTACTCTGAGGAACAACATCAACCACTCCTTTTAGCCCTCTTACTATTTGCTCTCTTTGTGGATAACTTAAAAAAGGTAATCTCTTATATTTTGCAATTGCCTCATCTGTCATCAGTCCAATTGAAATATCTCCTAACTCAGCGGCCTTATTAAGAACATTCATGTGTCCATGATGAAGTAAATCTGCTGATAGAGCTACGTATACTCTCTTATTTTTTTTCATACAAACAAAGGTTTTTTATTTTTTTTTGGGTTGATAATTATACATTGATCTATACATAAAACTCTTAGCATATTCTAAATCAGCCGAATAATTTATGTTGACCCACAGCTTTTGATTTATTTCTAGATATCCAAGATAAGATTTGCTGCTATTTTCTAAGAATATTTTTAATGTTTGCTCCCAATGAACTTTTTTATTCTTATTGTTTTCAAAGAAACTTTCTAAAAAAGCAAAGTAACTATCACAAAAACTACTTGAAAAAAGATTAATGCCTAAGACTTCGCCTACAGCATCTTGCATTTCAGATGGACCTTTTTCAATCTTATAGACGTTTTGATTATGGGCAAAAACAACCATCTCATCATTTGTATTATTTACATAGCTCTCATCAATTACTAATACTGACTTTCTGGGCTTTAAGAGCACTGCATCTAATAAACTTAAATCATAAAAAATATCACTATGCAGCATTAAAATAGAAGGTTTATTTTGACTCCAAAAACCTTGAGATTTATAAAAACTATAAGCTGTCCCTGTTTGAGAGAAATCTTCATTAGTAACATAATGAAGAGTCATACCTTGCAAATCATCTCCGAGGATTTTTTTTATCGAAGCTTCTTTAAAGCCTACAACAATTAAAACCTCGCTAAAACCAATGTTTCTAAGCTTCTCTAGCTGGTATGAAATCAAGCACTTTCCACTAATTTCCAATAAAGCCTTGGGTTGATTTTTGTTCTCATTTCCCAATCTAGTCCCCATTCCTGCTGACAAAATTACTGGCAGTATATTATTCATAGCTTTGAGTTAAATATTTTCTCTTGATCAATGGATTCAATCAAATAATTTATTTTTATTGTTTCTAGATTGATTTGCATTAGCAATGGATATTATTCTTTTTGCTGATTTGTTGAGTGAATTTTTTTTAGCGAAAAGATATTTTTCTTTGGTTTCTATAATTTTATCTTCGTCATATTTCTTGAGTAATTCATATATATAGCTTTCAATATTGCTTAGATCATCAATTTTTACAATTTTTCCAATTTCTGATCTTATTTCAGTTTCAATAGGAGTTAGATTAATTTTATCAGCATCAGGATTATGTATTTTCTTAGGAGTATCAATATATATGATAGGTTTTTTTAGGCCAATCCCATACTCAATACCAATTCCTGACCAATCTGTAATGAGCATGTCTGATTGAAAAAGTATTTCTCTATTGTGAATATTTATTTGCATACAGAAATTTTCTTTATGCTGATATAAATTATTTAACATAGCAAGTTTTTTTTTATGGTGTCTTATTGTCATAGGATGAGGTCTAATTGTTAACTGTATTTCTAATTCAAGCAAAATATCTAGCAAGGTTTCCATGCAATGTTCAAAGATATTATTTGGACCCCAGGACGGCGCAATTAAAATACTTAATCGCTTTGAAGGTTTTTTATTAAATTGATTATTTTCATTCATTAAATATTCTAAGGGTCTGTAGCCATCTCGAAAAATATTTTTTTTATTTAGATTATAAAGTCTTTCAGTTTGCCTAATTTCTTTTATTTGGTGAGGGCCCACACAAAATATCGTATCGTATGAATCAAATGCGCCTAATCTATATGCTGAGTGTGTGCTAACTAAGGCATGAAATACATACAAATAATGGACGTTGTAAATCGCTGACCTTTTTAAATGAAAAGTTTCGAGATCCGGCATAGTCATAATCATCAAATCAGCTTCAAGAGAAGTAAACATCCAAGTCCTTAAAAAACCATCTCCTATAAAGTAGGCATGTAGATTAGTATATTTCTCTTGAAGAGAAAGGATTGAGTCATCAACATCAGAAGTCAGATAGCAAACTTCTTGGTCAAATTTCACTAACAACTCTTTTGCAAGATCAAAAAGAAAGTTTTGAGATTGAGCATCTTCTGCATAGAAAACTATTTTACGTGATTGGGGTTTCAGACGCTTAAAGGCAATTGCAGACTTTAAAGCAGAATAGTTATTTTTAAAAAAATTTGAGCTTAATTTCATTCAATTCACTTGAGTGTAAAAATTCTGGTGATATGATATTTGCTAATATTATGAATAACAACTTTACATTATATTTAGTTATTTACCTGGCATTTATGCCTTTGCAGCTATTTGCTTATATTGATCCAGGTTCAGGGGGAGCCCTTCTAAGCGCAATTTTAGGATTCTTTGCAGCAATCATTTACTCAATAAGAAAATACTTCTATAAAATAAAATCATTTTTTAAAAAATAAGATTACCATCTGCTAATCATACAGACAAAAATAACAATCCCTTTTAGACCCCTTCTTGCTTGTGAAATTTTTGAAGTATAGAAGTATAAATGTTGTCTGACTTAGCGGCACAAATAAAATCTTTCATGTGCAAACCCATAATTTTATGCGACCACCACTCCAAGCTAACACTTCCCCATTCGAGAATAATTTTTGGGTGATGATCTTGTGATTCTGCCAAATCAGCAATTAGATTAGTAAAAGCAATAGAATGCTCATAGTTATTAAATTTAAATTCTTTTATTAGTTTTGAGATCTCTGAATTATCAATAATCCAGCCATCGAGGTCTTTTAAAAGCTCTATCTGTTTATCATGCGGAACCAATGGAGCGCCTGTTTCGCATGCACTACAAGCCCCCTTCAAAAGTTCTGTCATGCCCCGCCCTTTGTGAGTTTTGCAGGATTTAATAAAGTCTTCAATTGCTTAAGCGATAATCCAGTTTCCTCATGAGCAACATCAATAATAGACCTTTTTACTTTGTATGCTTTTTTAGCAATATACGCAGCCTTTTCATAGCCGATTTCTCTATTTAATGCTGTTACCAATATTGGATTCATGCCAAGTGATTCTTCAATATTCTTTTTATTAACCTTAAAAGTTTTAATTGCTTTATTTGCCAAAAGTGGCATGGAATTAGACATCAGACTAATACTTTTGAGTAAGTTGTATGCAATTACTGGAAGCATTACATTTAATTGAAAATTTCCTGACTGACTTCCTATAGATACTGTTACATCGTTTCCAATTACATCAGCGCAAGCCATGGCTACTGCCTCTGGTATAACTGGATTAACTTTTCCAGGCATAATACTACTTCCTGGTTGCAAGGCCTCGAGTTCGATTTCTGCCAGACCAGTAAGTGGGCCGCTATTCATCCATCGTAAATCATTTGATATTTTAGTTAACACCAAACTAAGGTTTTTTACGCTAGATGATAATTGAGCAGCTGAATCTTGAGCGCTTAAAGATTTGAAGTAGTTTGTTGATGTTTTAACATTGAGTTTTGTTAATTTTGAAACCTCGGAAGCAAACAGTTTCCCAAAATCCTTGTGAGCATTAACTCCTGTTCCAATAGCTGTTCCTCCTTGAGGTAAATAAGCCATTTCTTTTGAGGCTGAAACAATCGACTTCTCAACAGCCTTTAATTGAGCGCTCCATCCTGATAATTCTTGCGAAAAATCTATTGGCATTGCGTCCATTAAGTGAGTTCTTCCAGTTTTTACTTGACCCCTAAGCGACGAGGCTTTCTTATCAATAACTTTAATCAGAACCTCTAAAGATGGCAGCAAAAGTCTTTGAGTGTCTAATAAAGCAGAAATACAAATTGCTGTTGGAATAACATCATTACTACTTTGACTCATATTTACATGATCATTTGCATTAATTTTAATACGGGCTTTTTTTGAAGCTAAATTTGCAATCACCTCATTTGCATTCATATTAGTGCTAGTTCCAGAGCCGGTTTGAAAAACATCTAATGGAAATTGGCTATCGTGATTTCCTGATAGGACTTCTTTTGATGCAATTTTAATTGCCTTCGCTTTTCGTGTATCAAGCAACCTCAGCTTTTGGTTAGATGATGCTGCGGCAAACTTAATTACACCTAAGGCCTCTATAAAACTTCTTCCAAAAGGAAAAGCAAATTTAATACCACTAATTTTAAAGTTTTCTAGAGCACGTTGAGTTTGAGCTCCCCAAAGTGCATCATAAGGTACGTTGACCTCTCCCATTGTGTCTTTTTCGACTCTATATTTCATATTCGCTCCGTAATTGGGTAAACTATTTTACACATTAAAGGATTCATTATGGCAAAAGTTGTTCCAATTAGTATAGATATCAATAAAGGCAAGCTACCAAATAAGCCCAAAGGCATTGAAATGGTAGAATGCAAAACAATTGAAGAAACTAGAAGAGATCAGCTACAAAGGTTAACTGCTGGGTTTAGATTATTTTCTCATTTTGGTTTTGATGAGGGAGTTGCTGGGCATATTACACTCAGAGATCCAGAGTTTAGTGATCATTTTTGGGTAAATCCACTTGGAGTTCACTTTAGTCAAATAAAAGTTTCTGATTTGCTCCTCGTGAACCATGATGGTGAAGTTGTTCAAGGGAATAGGCCTGTAAACGTTGCAGCTTTTGCAATTCATTCTAGACTTCATAAGGCTAGACCAGATGTAAATGCTGCGGCTCACTCACATTCACTTTATGGTAGAACTTTTTCAACTTTTGGAAAATTGCTTGATCCAATATCTCAAGATTCATGTGCTTTTTATGAGAGACAAGCAATACATAATCATTTTTCTGGAGTTGTAGAAGAAACCGAAGAAGGCGATAGAATCGCAAATGCTCTTGGAGATAAGACAGTCTTGTTTCTTCAAAATCATGGTATTTTGACTACAGGGCCATCCATTGATATTGCACTTTGGTATTATTTTTCAATGGAAAGATGCTGCCATTCCCAACTTATGGCTGATGCTGCTGGAGAAACTACAAAGATTCCACATGATACTGCAATTAAAACAAGAGAGTTTATAGCCAATGACCTTGCAGCTTGGGCGAGCTTTCAACCTCTTTTAGATATGATTACTAAAAAAGAACCAGACTTATTGGATTAATTAATTACCAATAATAGCCTTAGTCTCCAGGCATTCCATTAGTCCAGACATACCATGTTCTCTTCCATTACCAGAGGTTTTAAAACCACCAAAAGGTGCTGCTGGACCTCTTGCCCCACCATTGATGCTTATTTGCCCAGCTCTGATTTTCCTAGCAACCTGTTTTGCATGATCCTCATCTCCAGATTGGACATATCCAGCTAATCCATACTCAGTGTCATTAGCAATTTCAATAGCCTCATCTTCGGATTCATACTTTAGTATGCTAAGCACAGGACCAAAAATTTCCTCTCTCGCAATTGTCATATCATTTGTTACATCAGCAAAAACTGTTGGTTTTACAAAGTAGCCTTCTGACAAACCTTTGGGCCTACCTAATCCTCCAGCAACTAATCTTGCTCCTTCATCAATTCCAATTTGAATCAACCTTTGCACTTTTTCATATTGCACTTTATTAGAAATTGGTCCAATTTTTACACCCTCATCTTCTGGAGAGCCAACAACTGTTGAATTTGCAACTTCAGCAGCAGCTTCCACTGCCCTATCATAGTTCTTAGAAGAAACAAGCATTCTTGTTGGCGCATTACAAGATTGCCCAGTATTCATAAAGCAATGGTTTGCGCCTGCAGCTGCAGCTTTTTCAATATCTGCATCATCTAAAATAATATTTGCAGATTTACCTCCTAGTTCCTGAGCCACTCTTTTTACAGTTGGGGCTGAAGCAATAGCTACTGCAACTCCGGCTCTTGTTGAGCCTGTAAAATGCATCATATCGATATCTTGATGTTCTGATAAAGCAGCTCCAACGATTGGGCCCATTCCATTTACAAGATTAAAAACTCCAGCTGGAACTTTTGCAGCGTCTAATATCTCGGTAAATATAATTCCACAAAATGGAGTGATCTCACTTGGTTTTAAGACCATAGTGCATCCAGATGCAATTGCTGAAGCAACTTTTGTGCACATCTGATTCATGGGCCAATTCCATGGAGTAATCATACCAATAACACCTATTGGCTCTTTTCTTACCAAGTAGTTATTTTCAGTCCCTTCAAATTCAAAAGTTTTTAGCACCTCTAAAGTATCTTTAAAATGGGACAAGCCTGAAGTAACTTGAGCAACATTTGATAGCCATAATGGTGCACCCATTTCTTCAGAAATTGTCTTTGCTAATTCTTCTGAACGTTTTTCATATTCTGAAATAATATTTTCAATCAGCTCAATTCTTTCCTCTTTAAAAGAAAAGCCAAAAGTTTTAAACGCCTCTTTCGCCGCACCAACAGCTAGATCTATGTCCTCTTTGGTGCCAGCTGCTATCGAACCAATAACAGATTCATCAGATGGATTTATAACTTCTATTGTTTCTGAACCTAATGGATCAACCCATTCCCCATTAATATAAAACTTAAGATGATCAGCCATGCTCATTCCTCACTAAAAAATTGAATTTTATTATAACGGATGTTTTTTGTTTATCGCTACCAATTGCTATGGTTCTGTATATTAGATTTCACTCGCATCGCGAGCATCTTTAAATGCCTGAATCGCTCTTATGCGAGATTCCTTTAAATCTAGAATAGGTGATGGATAATCCGTGGATGAGAAAAGATCGTCTTTTGGTTGATGGATTTTAGCTATTGGAACATCTTTTAATTCAGGAATAAATTTTTTGATAAATTCTCCATCAGGATCAAAATTTTGTGATTGAGTGATAGGGTTAAAAATCCTAAAGTAAGGCGCAGAATCTGTTCCAGTTGAGGAACTCCACTGCCAGCCTCCATTGTTTGAGGAAAAGTCTCCATCTATCAAATGTTGCATAAAAAATTTTTCTCCAAGTCTCCAGTCATGGAGCATATTTTTTGTAAAAAACATTGCCACGACCATTCTTAATCGATTGTGCATCCAACCTTCTGCAAGCATCTGCCTGATGCCAGCATCAACAATCGGAAATCCTGTTTTACCAGCATAAAAAGCTTCAAGCTCTTCGCTAGAAAATCGCCACTGAATAAGTTTTGTATAGTCTTGAAAAGGTTCATTCTTACTTACCTTGGTAAAAGAATGCATGATATTTCTATAAAACTCCCTCCAAACAATTTCGTCAATCCATTTACATATTCCCTTGTTGCCTGATGAAAATTCAAAATTATTGAGCTTTAAACCCTCCAAGATACACCTTTTAGGAGACAAGATACCCAGAGCTAGATAAGGTGAAATTCTGCTTGTACCTTCGAGGATTGGAGAATTTCTTGATGCGCTATAAGAATTAGCTTTTAAGAGAAGAAAATCCAAAAGCTTTTCTTTAGCGGCACTTTCTCCAGCAGGCCAAAGATCAATGTTTGCTGAATGAGTTTTAACAAATTTTAAAATAGATAAATCACTTTGAATTGAAGGAACTTTTTTTTGCTTTGGGGGTATAACTAATTCTAAAAAATTCATATCAAAGTTTTCAACCCATCTTCTTTTAAAAGGTGTAAAAACTGAAAAAGGTTTCCCTTGTCCCGTCTTGAGAAAACCTGGAGCATAAATGACCTGATCGTTGAATGATGAAAACTGAATATTGTTTTTCTTTAAAAGCTCTTCTGAGTTTTGATCTCTGACTGTCTCATTAAATCCAAATTCATTGTTGCAAAATACGCGCTCTATTTTCTGCTCAACTGCAAATGCAGATAAATCTTGAGGCAAAGTTTTATATGAATCAGCATTAATTGCTATTAACGGAATGTTTAAGTTTTCAAGTGACCCCCTCAACTCAATTAAATTGTTAAATAAGAATTCCTGCTTAATATTTGATTCATTATGAATGTCCCATTGTGATTGAGAAAAAATATAGAGAGCTAAGACTTCATCGCAATTGCTTAATGCAGCATTCAGTGCAGGATTATCATCAATTCTAAGATCTGACCTAAACCAAACTATACCTTTCATAATTAATTAATTTATAAATATTATTTTTAAAAATTTTTGTTAGTAAATGTCGCATCAACCCTGAAGTCAGAGGTAAGATTTTGTAAACTAATCTCACCACCTGCGGCTTTTACGATTGCTGCACCAGCAGCTACGTCCCACAAAAAAATTCCATTTTCTGAATAAGCATCTGCTTTTCCAGAAGCAACATATACTGAAGCCATTGCAGCTGATCCAATCATTCTAATTTTCTTCCAACTCTGGAAATCAGAAATCATATTTTTAAATTCATCATCTGAATAATTTTTCTTTGCTGGAATCCCGGTAACTAAAATAGCATCACTTTTAAGAGCGGTTGAAGAGACTGAAAGCACAGAATCATTCAAATATGCCTTTGACTTGTGATGAGCAAAATATAGATCATTATTATTAAAGTCAAAAATTACACCTAAAATAGGCTCAATATCTTTCATTAAAGCAATTGAAACGCATGAAATTGGAATATTTCTTAAAAAATTGGAAGTTCCATCAAGAGGATCAACCACCCAGTAAAACTCATTGAGCTGATTACTTGCACCTGATTCCTCGGCTAATATTGGAAACGAGCTTTTAGCAATAAGATGATTTTTAATAATCTTTTCAGCATCAACATCAACTTGTAGTTTAATATCCCTCCCTTCATTCAAGAGAATTTCTAAATCTTTATTTTGTTGATCCTTAATATACGCACCTGCAAGCAATGCAGCTGATTTAGCTATCTCTATATGAGAATCTATTTGCAGCATTTATGATGAGTATGTAATGCGATAAATTACATTAGCTTTATCATCAGATAAAAGAAAACTCCCATCACTTATAACCAAGGGAGCTGAGGGACGACCACTGACCTTTCCATCCTTAAGCCACCCAGAAATAAAGTCACTGGATGAAATTACATTTCCATTTTCATCTAATTCAACTCGTAAAACTTTATAGCCTACTTTTTCTGCTCGATTCCAAGACCCATGAAGGGCAATAAATAAATTATTAGTCATTTTTTTAGGGAACATATTACCCGCATAAAAACTTATGCCAGTAGGTGCTACATGCGCTCCCAATTCTAAAATCGGATCAATGAAATCATATCCAGATTTTATATTTCCATACTCTGGATCAGAAATATTAGAAGCATGCTTATATGGATAACCAAAGAATTGACCATCTGTATCAACTCTGTTTAATTCACATGATGGAGAATCATCCCCAAGCCAGTCTCTTCCATTGTCAGTAAAAAAAAGTTTTTTTGTAATTGGGTGAAAATCAAAACCAACACTATTTCTCACTCCTTTTGCAATATAACTAAGTTCACCATCTTTAAACTTTAAAATTGAAGCATATTGAGGATTTTTTGATAAGCATATATTGCAAGGGGCGCCAATATTAAAATATAAGCTTCCATCCTGGTCATGCTTTAACCACTTCCATCCATGCCAAGTGTCCTCAGGTAAGTTATCGACCACAAGAATTTTTTTAGGCATTTCCTGTGGGGAAGATTGTTTGCTTAAAAAATTCTCTATATTTTCAATCTTCCATATTTTGCTAATTTCAGAAAAATATAAATCGCCATCAAAAAGACTTATCCCAGTTGAATAGGAAAGATTGTTAGCGATAATAATCTTAGAATCTGCTTGACCGTTATTATCTGAATCTTTTAATGCAACGATTTGTCCATTTCTTTCTGCAACAAAAATCGTTCCTGAGGTCCCCTCTACCATTTGCCTGGGTGAATCTAGATTCTCCGCAAAAATTGAGATTTTAAACCCTTCTTCTAAATTGAGCTTATTTAGTTCAATAGCAAATAAATTTAATGGGTGTAGAACAATGAAAAGAAGTAGATTTAATATTAAATTTTTCATAATTACCTGTAAAAAATAAAAGTCAGTTAAAATGTAAATATGTTGTTCAGTATAGCAGTCACTCTTTTATTTTTAAGTTTTTTTGCTTCCGTTGTATTTACTGGATATTTTCGAAATATCGCAAGATCAAAAAAATTTCTCATTGATATTCCTGATAAAAGTAGAAAATTTCATTTTAGACCAACACCATTGATAGGTGGCTTAAGCATTCATGCCTCTATGCTTCTTTCAACCTTATTTTTGCTTTTTTTGGTTGATTATAAATATGATCTTCAATTTGATCCCTTGTCACTCAGCGGATCAATCAAACCAGAAACTCCATCTCAAGTTGGCTATTCAAAAAAACTAACTATAAAAAATGAAAACACGGATGGATCAGAAAATTTTCGACTAAATATTACTCAGCAACCCAGCACTAATAATAAATTAGAAACATATGATGTTAACTTTGGCTCTACTAAAGATGAATCTATTAACATTTCTAAAATTAGTGATGACATTTTTAATGTTACTTTGCCAAATGGAGAAGTAAAAACATACAAAGCACAAAGCTCAGGAATTGTTGAAATCAATTTATCGGGCGAAGAAATAAGTGATTCATTTATAATTGAGGCAGATTCTAGTGAATTTTTTTCATTTTCCTCATTTACTGCTGCCTTTATTTTAATAGCACTCTTTCTTCAAGCTTTTGTCCTAATAGATGATGCCTATGGCATTAGCGCTGGAAAAAGACTATTTATTCAATGCATAGCGACGCTATTATTAATTTTTTTAGGAGAAGTTTATATAGAAAGTTTGGATGTCTCATTGCTTGGTATAAATTTAAATCTTGGTTTCTGGGGTATACCATTCACCGTTTTTGCTGTTGTAGGCATTATTAACGCGTTTAATATGATTGATGGCATCAATGGTTTATGTGCTGGATTTGCACTGATTGCTCTCGGAGCTCTTCAGGTGGCTTCTGGATTTGATGTTGCAAATTATTCCTTGGTCATTGCCATGGGTAGCATAATTGGTTTCCTTTTTTATAATCTTGGTTTTCTTGGCACAAAAAGGAGAGTATTTTTAGGTGATAATGGTTCAACATTCCTAGGTTTTTTTGTTGCTTGGACATGCATAAATTATTCTCAATCAACAAATGAACTCATTAGACCTGTTACTTGTCTTTGGATAGTAGCAATTCCTTTATTGGATTGTCTTGGGGTCATGACTGGAAGAATCATAAAAGGGATTTTGCCATTTAGTCCAGGTAGAGATCATATTCATCATAAACTACAATTGCTGACACAAAGCTCTTCTAAAACTTTAATAGGACTATTGCTAGTAGGATTTTTGCTTGCTGCTACAGGCGTTATGTTTGATAAAAGCTATCTTTCATCTGAAATTTCATTCATTCTATTTGTTACTTTTGCAATGATTTACTATATTGCGTCAGGCAGAATATTTAACTCAAAAGAAAAAGTTGCAAATTTATAAAAATACTTAATTAATGTTTAAAAGTTTATTTAAAAAAGAATCTGCTTCAAAAGTTATAGAAACTCATGAGGCTGATGTTGTATTAAGACTCATGTTTGAAATCGCCATCAGCGATGGCAGGCTTGATAAGACTGAGCTTGAAATAATTAAAAAAAGAGCAAGCAAAAGCGGTGATACTGATGAAAAAGTTTCAAAAATTATTAAGAGAATCATTGATGAAACCGAAGACTCAGTTTCTTTTTATCCATCAGTAAAAGAAATTAACGGCACTCATTCACTTGAAGAAAAAAAAGAACTGCTTTCAGTCTTATGGAGTCTAGTTACTGCTGATTCTGTTGTAGATGCCTACGAAGAGAATTTATACTTTAAAATAGCTGAATTAATTAAAATTAAACGGTCTGTAGCTAATCAAATCAAACAAGAAAACTCTTAGGGCTTATTTATATATATTGGGGATGACCAGGCTCTTTCATTAGTCATACTCAAACAGTCATCTTCAAGGTCTGTTCTAAAACTACCTTTGCAAAGTTTAAATTCATCTTTCTGTGATAATGACGCTCCATTAATTGCAGGAGTAGCTTCTTGAATTGCTCTAACATAATAGACGCTGTCTCTGGAGAAGTTTTGGTCCTCAAATTCAACTATACACTGACCTGTACCTTGGCATGGAAGTTCTAACCATGGGTCTTGAATTAGAGGGCCAATCGCCTCGCCTGCATAAATTTGTGGAGTAATTTTGATCACTTCTATTCGTTCAATGATATGTCTATCATTGCTCGGGTTATAGCACTCTCCAGCACAAAGATAATTTAATCTCTCAGGAGAAAGTGAATCAATAGATTCATTAGAGCAACCTTTTTTTTGTGTAAAACTACCGGCAGCTTTAATAGAAAATCTTGGATTTTGACTCATTATAACTTCTGAACCCATTGGAACTTGCCCTTCAGGAGAATTTATTAAATCAAACCATAATAATATTCTCGGGCCACTGGTTCCATATACGTTTTTATTTTTTAAAGCGGTCCAAATTTCATCCTTGCCTCTTCCTTCTGCATGCACAGCCAAGATACCACCTGGATAGACAAAACTTGAAACTCTCTCACTGTCAGGGTGACTTTCACCAGGGATAATTTTAGGAATTTCAGGGAAGTTTGGATCTTCTGCTTTATATTGATATTCCCATATTTTTGATTTAACACCAGTTGCGAAAGTCATTTTTCGTCTTTCATACTGTTTGTAACCGGTTCCAGGTCTTGCTGTATGGTCATCAGTAGAAGCTAAAAATCCAAAATTATATCTTTGGATAGAGTTTTCAGACTCTTGAAAATTGGACAGGGCCAGAGCATATTGAGCAGATTGTTTGGGTCTGTAATTAAATGATGGCTTAAAACAATCTGTGCATTGATCACAACTTAACCATTCTTCAGGCTTAGCTTCCGGAAAAACCATATTGGTATAGGGTCCTCCTGCCAAGGTATATTTTTTTGCAAGCTCAACTCTTGCATCGCACTCATCTTTTGTTAGACCATCACAACGTTTCTTCTGCATTTCACCTGCTTGCCAACAGCATGGAAGAAAATCATCGGTTGGTTCAGGGCAACTCATTGAGTTGTCCTGAAGGAAATTTGCTGATGCAATGTCTCTATACTCCTCGCTATTACCATGGCCAGACATAATTTCTAAAAGAATTTGTTTGCTTGGATCATGACCTTCAAAATTAAGGCGATTATCCCAAGAAGTTCCTAATGGCACATGGAAACCCCATGACTGGCCATGAGGAATTACAATGCTGTCTAAATTCCATTCATCTAACTTGGTAAATAAGCCCCTCGGAGTTTCTGCATATTCATAACAATCAAGCGGCAGATCTGGAGAAGCAATACCTTCCTCGCAATAAGGTATATTTCTTACCTCATTGAGGAGCCATTTTAAATCTGAGTAGCGCTTAAAATTAATTAGATCCAACCATCTTGCACCTACAGCTTGCTCGGTGGTATCAAAAACTCCTAATCCTGAATTTGGAGTTCTAGCACCAATTGGCCTTGCGGGAAGGTTTTGAATATCTTTAAAGATTACATTTCTATGGCCCCAATGATTTTCTTTCGTAGTACCAATTTGAGTCCACTCCCAGCCCGGAAATACCACTAAATCATTTGTTAGTGGATCGCTATTTGAGAGATTGCATTGTTGGATAATCTTTTTTTGTTCGCGCCAATGATCTGGGGTAAGCCCTTCAGCATGATCATTGAAACTAAAAAAGTCTAGATTTGCACAATATCTAGCAAAATCACATGCCATAGAACTATCATGAGCCCCCTGAAGACCCATCATCGGTAATTCAAGTGTAAAGGCGTCTATTGAATATGTGGTATGAACATGCAAATCTCCAAAAAGGATTTGAGATATATTATCAGAATCAGCTCCTAGCAAATTCTCTTTGGTCTGAAAAAATTTTAAATCTTGTTGATATATAGCTTCTGTTGAGCGTGGAGGACCCTCTATTTTTCCAGGATCAACGTCAGATCCGCAGCTAGACAAAATAATTAAAACAACAAAGCTAAAAAAAAATTTCATTTAAATTATTAATACACTGTAGCTGAGCCAAACTCTTGAATTAAATCAGTTTCAATTTTTTTACGCTCGAAGTCCATATTGAATTGTTTGCATGCGCCCTGATTCCATTTATCAAATTCATCCTCAAGATAATCCCCAATATTAAAAAATGTTTCTTGAACTAACAAACATTTCTCTAATAATGTCCCCACTGGTGAAAGTCGAACATTTTCAGTTATAAATCCAAGAGATAGCATTTCTCTATCTAGAGATAAATTTTTATCAGAATCTAGCTTCATAAAGTTTCTATCCTTAGAATTAAATTTCTTCCACTCCTGACTTTTACCGGTGTTTGGGGTGCCAGTTTTTGCAAATGATGTCCAAGCTTGCATCATGGTTTCTTGCATTTGATCCCTCAATTCACCCTTGGGATAAACAAATCTTCCAATAGGACCAAACTTAAAGTCACCAGTGATAAAAGAAATTTCAAACCCATGAGCTGCTCCAATTAAATTAGGAAAATCTGCAAAGTATGAAGAAGATTGATCATCCCAATCAAATCTATATGCATATAAAGAATTATAACCAGCTTTTTCTAGCTCCATTAATGGCTCATCAACACCCCTCAGCTTCCAGCCTTGCGAACGAGTTTTCACCCAAAGTTTATATAAATCTTCTCTCTTAAATTCAATCTTTGGAATGGGCACAAGTTTTGTTAAGGGATATGAAGCATTCACAAAATATCTATTTGATCCAAGCCAAAGTGAAAGTTCATCCTTATTAGATCCTGCGATGACCGGAACATTGTTTTTTTCTTTAGATGAAGAAAGCCCAGCGCTTACTCCATCAATATGAGTTACGATTCCATCTCTAGTAAGAAGTGGTAATCTATCATAGGTATCTTGAGAGAGTTTTTTATAAATCTCTAAAAGAGCCTTTCCATCAATAGATCTCAAATAACGTTGATATTCTTCCCCGTGTTTCTTAGGATCTTTATTAAATAAATTTTTTATACTTGCGTATCCTGATGAGTCATAACTGGAGAGAACTGGGTCAGAACCTAATTGATTCACTACAATGCCTTTTTGGTTTATACCTTGTGCCTCTTCCCTTGTAAAACTGGTTGTATAGCCTGATTGAGAAATTGCCTTGTGAAAGAGCCCATTTCCCATAGGAGAAGCAAGCAAAGATAAGACATTATTTCCCCCAGCTGACTCTCCAAAAATTGTAATATTATCTGGATCTCCTCCAAAATTTTGGATGTTAGATTGAACCCATTTTAGTGCCTCCATAATATCGAGCGTTCCAAAATTAGAAGTTTTGTCAACTCCATTTTGTAGTCCCTGTATTGCAGGATGAGTAAACCAACCCATAGGACCTAAACGATAATTAATTGTTACAACGAGAACTTGATGTTTACGAATTAGCTCTGAAAAATCATAGTAATCTTTAACTCCAGATGTATTACCGCCACCATGTATCCAAAACATTACAGGAAGTTTTCTATTTAAATTATTTACAGGAGCCTTAATATCCAAGTATAGACAGTCCTCTTGTCCAACTATTCCTTCCCCCTTTATTCCTGCATAAATACTAGCCTCTTGCAAACATCCATTGCCCTTTTGTGGTTTGATGACTAGCTCAGGAGATATTAAAGACCTTGGCGCCTTCCAGCGAAGATTCCCAACAGGAGGAATCGCATATGGAATATCCTCCCAAGTAATTACGTTTTTACTTAATAATCCTTGGGATACTCCAGATGATGTGGAGATGGTTAACGAGTTCTCTTCTTTGATAGGACTCAAACATGACCATAAAACAAATATAGAGAATATAGTTATTAAAAAATTTTTAGGGTTTAGTCTTTGATTCATGAAGCAATTTTATCCTTTCTTTGTTGGGTAGAGTTTTTATTTTAGGAGTAGAATTTATAAACGCAATCGATTGATTAATATCATATGTATCCCAAAACATTAAATCTGAAGATGGAGAGCCAGTTTTTGCAAACTGAGTCCAAGAAACTTGAAAAAAATTTGAAATTTTTTGAGCTTCTTTGGAACAAAAATCTTTAATTGTTTTTTTAGTGGCTGAGCCAAATACATAAGGAAGCTCACTTGCATGGTATGCGCCTAATTTACCACCTAAGACTGGACTTGGTTCATTGAAAAGATATCCATAAGTATTATCTTGATGCAGCTCTAATAATTCCAGTGCGTGTATACCAAATGTCCAGTCAGTCATAATATTTGATAATGCCTTTTTATATTGATCTGTACTTGAAGCCCTAGGCAAATAATTTCTAGTAATTTCATCAACGCTTTCTACTCTAAACATTTTTTTAAGCCTCTTATAAAAAGATTCCTTATCTAAATTTAAATAATATGGCTCAAATTCAGACCAAAGCCTATATTCGTCTGAAGTTGTTCCAACTATTAACTTAATTGGTGAATCTTGAAATTGTTTCATAGGATCAATGGGTAAAAAATTACCATCTGCAATTGGAGCAAAGCCTACTTCCGGTGCAAGCCATTTTCCATTAGCAATCATCGTATGTTTCATCATAGAGGCAAGTGCAGTTACCTGCTTATGATCTACAGATAACAAATCCTTAATTTTAAGCCCATTATCATTAGCTGTTTTTAAAAATAACTCGCCCCATTCATTTCCTCTATCCTTATCAAAATATGCATTCATCCCCCCGCTTTGACAAATAGCTTTTGAAAATAAATTGCCTGAGGGACTTATTGAAGATTGCAATGCGACACTCCAAGCGCCAGCAGATTCTCCAAAAATTGTTATGTTATCAGGATCACCTCCAAACTCTGCAATATTTTCTTTGACCCACTCTATTGCAAGCTTTTGATCCATCAGGCCCTCATTACCAGTAGATTGAATTTTACCATTTGAAATTTCATCAAGTTTTAGAAATCCAAATGGCCCTAAGCGATAGTTGATTGCAACTAATACAACCTCATGACGAGAAAGTGAATCAAGGGTATAGATTGCTGAATTTGCCGAGCCGTTGATGTAAGCTCCTCCATGAATCCAAATCATAACAGGCATATTTCCATTAATGTTTATTGATGCAATGTTTAAAGAAAGGCAATCTATTGATTGATCTGGCATATTTAAGTCAGTTAAAAAAGATTCCTGATAAATTGTCTGAGGTGAACTAAGGCCTCGTTTTGTTGCTTCAAATAATATTTCTGCATCAAGTTTTTCAGGAGGTTGCCATTGTGTTTTCTTGGTTAAGGGTTTTGCATAAGGTATGCCATAGAAAAAATTAATCCCCTGCTTAACAGAACCAGAGATATTTCCTGCTTTACACTTAACATTAATTTTGCCCATAAAATAAGTATAGTTCTATCAGGTAAAAAATAAGCGTTTCCTCATCATCAAATAAAAAATTATCGGTAAAAATTTACATTATTAATATTAATCGTAAAAAAAACTATAAAAAATATGAATTATTTTGTTGATTCATAAAACTATTAATGGAATCATTATTATCTAGCTACCAAAGGGGTGTTATATGACATTAACTGCAACTAAAGAAAGAACAAATATTAATCTACACAATGAGCTGATCCAAAAAGCTGAAGATCTTATTCCGGTTCTTAAAGAAAGATCCGAATCTGCAAACGCTGATAGAAGAATTCCAAAAGAAACTATTCAAGACATGAAAGATGCTGGATTCTTCAAAATTTTACAACCCAAGCAACATGGTGGTCTTGAGCTAGATCCTCATACTTTTTCTGAAGTGCAATTGAGAGTTGCGCAAGGATGCATGTCTACCGCATGGGTTCTTGGTGTAGTCGGAATTCATCCATTTCAACTTGCTTTGTATGATCAAAAGGCACAGGAAGAAGTTTGGGGCGAGGACGATAACACCCTTGTTTCTTCCTCATATGCTCCAATGGGTCAGGTTACTCCTGTGGAGGGAGGGTTTAAATTCTCAGGCCATTGGCAATGGTCAAGTGGCTCAGAACATTGCGATTGGGCATTGCTTGGTGGGTTAATTTTTCCACCCGAGGGAGGCGCCCCAGAATATAGAACGTTTTTAATTCCAAAAAGTGATTACGAAATTAAGGATACATGGTACTCAATGGGGCTGAAAGCAACAGGCAGTCAAGATATTCATGTAAATGACATTTTCGTTCCAGAGTATCGCACCCACAAGCAGTCTGACGGTTTTAATCTGACTAATCCAGGATATTCAGTAAACAAAAACGATTTGTACAAAATACCTTGGGGGCAATTATTTGTGAGAGCTGTGTCTACACCAGCGATTGGTGCTACAAAGAAAATGTTAGAGTTGTTTATCGATGGAGCTAACAATAAAGCTTCCAGTGATCCTGCTAAATTAGCTGGTGACACTCACACTCAATCAATTGTTGCTGAGGCATCTGCAAAACTAGATGCTATTGAAACTGTAATGTTCAGAAACTACGACATCATGGTTGACCAAGCTGGAAATCAAGGCGGAATCCCAATGATTGATAGGGTAAAATTTAGATATGATGCTTCTCTTGTTATTGAAAGGTGCCTGGAAGTCGTTGATACGCTATTCTCTAACGCCGGCGGTGGTGCAGTATTTGCCGGCAGCGATATTCAGAAAATATTTTTAGATGTTCACACATCTAGAGCACATGTTGCTAATAATCCTGTTAGTTTTTCAAGGAACTATGGAGCTATGCAACTAGGTGTTGAGAATACAGATTATTTTGTATAAATCTTATAGATGGTAACCGCCATCAACTGGGATGCAGTGGCCGGTGATATAACCGCCTTTACTCGAAGCTAAAAATACTGCTGTGTCAGCAACCTCTTTAGGAAATCCAAATCTTTTGATAGCTAGTGTATTCATAACGGCTTCGTGCCAAGCATCATCAAAGAAAGTATTATTTTCCTCTCTCAATCTGTGAAAAATTCCCGTATCTATTACCCCAAGAGCAATTGAATTTGCTCTGACACCATTTTTTCCCTCTTCTTTTGCTATACCTTTTAAGACATGCTCAATAGTAGCCTTGGGTGCAACAGACAAAATATCCCCTGGAGGATACTTAAATAATCCTGCAGAACTTATATAAACTATAGAGCCTTGAGACTCACGCAAATAGGGTAATCCAGATTTTATTAAGTTAAAAAAACCATTGATATCTGCATCAATAACTCCTCTCCATAAATCAGCATCTATTTCACTGATAAATTTTTGAGGTATATCAAATCCAGCGGCATTAACAAGAGTATTAATAGACCCATAGTCATTTATGACTTTCTTAAAAGTATCTTCTACAGACTTGAAGTCGCTATTATCTAATTGATATATTTTTACATCAGAATTAATTTCATTTGCCAGATCAACAGCAGCTTTCTCATTTTTATAATAAGTAATGGCTACCTTTGCATCAGAATTAGCAAATTCTTGAGCGCACAATGATCCAATGCCTCCGCTACCTCCAACAATAAGAACACAACCTTTTTTAAAATTTAAATCTATCATTTAAAACTTTTCTCAATCAATTTTTTATCAGACAAGGCTTCTCCCAGTTGACTAGTAAATTGTACTGCATAGACACCATTTATTGCTCGGTGATCGTAACTGAGTGAAATTGGTAAAAAACTTCGAACTTCAAATCCAGTCTTGGATGAAATAACCTTTTCATAGGTCTTTGAAATTCCTAGTATAGCTACTTCAGGAGGATTGATTATTGGTGTAAAGAACTTCCCTCCAATCGCTCCAAGAGAGCTGATGCTAAAAGATGCACCTTTAAGATCAGCAATTTTTAACTTTCGTTTTTTTGCAGCTTCAGCTAATTTAGTAATTTCTGATGAGATCTCAACAATTGATTTTAACTGTGCATTTTTCACATTTGGCACAATCAAGCCTTCAGGAGTATCTACGGCAATGCCTAGATTTACATAATCCTTTAAAATAATTTTTTCTAAGCTCGTATCTAAAGAACAATTCAGCAATGGGAAATCAGCAAGTAATTGAGAAGTAATCTTTGCTATAAAAGCTAAAGGAGATATTTTTACTTTATGCTTTTTACATAGTCTGACTCTTGCTTCAAGCATTATTTTTAAATCACATTCATCATGTTGAGTGACATGAGGGATATTTACCCAAGATGTATGAAGGTTAGTAAGAGAAGATTTCTGAAACTTTGAAAGCTTTACTTCTTTGGTTGGCCCCCATTTTGAATAATCAATATCAGGCTGAGAAAACTGAAAGCCATTATCTTGATGAGTTTCAGAAAGCCTAGACCTTACAAAGTGATGCAAGTCTTCCTTTTGAATTCTATTCTTTGGACCAGTAGGCTGTATAATTGATAAATCAATTCCAAATTCTCTTGCAAGCTTTCTAACGGCGGGCCCTGCATAAATATTTTCATTATTTGTCTTGGTTGTAACTGGAGCTGTTCTTTGTACTTCAGGATTAGATGATTGCTTAGACTCAATCAGTTCTTTTTTTTCAGGGACAGTCTGATTTTTTTGAGCTTGATCCTCATGAAGGCCTTCTTCAACTTGATGCTCAGTATCCTCAGAAACTTCAATTTTTAAAAATGGGAAGCCTGAGGTCACTGTATCCCCTATAGAAACATCAATAGAGATAACTTTACCAATTACAGAAGCCGGAATTTCCATAGCAGCTTTATCAGATTCCAAAACAATAATTGCGTCCTCAGAATCAACCTGATCACCTGCTTTTACGCAAACTTCAATAACTTCAATATCTTCAGCTTCGCCAAGGTCTGGAATATTGATTATCTTAACAGCCATTAAACTTCCCAAGGATTTGGTTTGCTTGGATCAACCTTTAATTTTTTATAAAGAGATGTGATCTCTTTTTTACTGATGTCTCCTTTACGAAAAAGTGAATAAATTGCGAGCCTTGCAATATTGGTTGAATCTACTTCAAAAAATTCTCTAAGTTTTTGCCGTGAATCACTTCTTCCATACCCATCTGTTCCCAAAGTATAGTATGGCGCTTTGATGAAGCCCCTGATTTGTTCGGGATATGCACGCATATAGTCAGTTGCTGCAATGACAGGAGTTTCTGAGCTTGGCAAACACTCCTCTACATATGATATTTTTTGTTCTGATGTTGGATTTATCTCATTAAAACGCTCTTTCTCCATTCCATCTTTTCTCAACATATTAAAACTAGTTGCACTCCAAACATCAGATGAAATCCCATAAGAGCGTAATATTTTTTGAGCCTTGATTGATTCATTCAGAATTGATCCTGAGCCAATTAAAGTAACTTGAGGTTTAGCATGATCATGTAACTTATATAAGCCTTTGATAATTCCCTTTTCTGAATTTTTTGGCTGCGCTGGTTGCAAATAGTTTTCATTGGTAACAGTAATGTAGTAGTAGTAATTTTCTAAATCTACAAACATTTTTTTTATTCCATCTTTAAAAATCACTGCTAGTTCATAGGCATAAGCTGGATCATACGATCGACAATTAGGTATTGTAGAAGAAAAAATATGGCTATGCCCATCTTGATGCTGCAGTCCCTCACCATTCAAAGTTGTTCTTCCTGACGTTGCTCCAATTAAAAATCCTTTTGCTTGTGAATCGCCAGCTGCCCATGCGAGATCATGAATACGTTGAAAGCCAAACATAGAATAAAACAAATAAATTGGAATCATTGGAAGGCCATAATTCGAGTATGCCGTTGCTAGTGCAATCCAAGCAGAGAATGCTCCAGCTTCATTAATACCCTCTTCAAGCATGACTCCATCTTTCGATTCCTTATACCACATAACCTGATCAGCATCTTCAGGCTTATATTTTTGACCCTCAGACGAATAAATACCTATTTGTCTAAAGAGCCCCTCCATGCCAAAAGTTCTCGCCTCATCAGGCACGATAGGCACGATTCTCTCTCCGACGCTTTTATCTTTTAGAATATCTGTCATCATTCGCACAAAAGCCATAGTGGAAGAAATTTCTTTATCTTCAAAGCCTTGGGTAAATTTCTGAAAAATAGAATCTGATGGTTTGGCAAGTTTTTGGGTATGTCCTCGCCTCCTAGGTATAGGACCTCCCAATTTACTTCTTGTTTTTAAAAGATATTGTATTTCAGGTGAATCTTTTGGAGGTTTAACATATGGTAGCTTTTCAATCTCTTTGTCTGAAACTGGAATATCAAATTTATCTCTAAATGATTTGATATTATCAAGGGTCAGTTTCTTAACCTGATGAGTCGTATTGTCCGCTTCTCTAGATCCGGTTCCATAGCCTTTTGTGGTAAGAGCTAAAATGACTGTTGGGGCGCCTTTTGAATTTACTGCTTTATGATAGGCAGCATAAACTTTATAGGGATCATGCCCTCCTCTGTTTAATTTATAAATATCCTCGTCTGTAAGATCATCAACCATTTCTAAAACATCAGGATCTTGTCCAAAGAATTTTTCTCTCGTATAGGCCCCGCCTTTTGCCTTAAAATTTTGCAGTTCCCCATCAACGACTGCATCCATAAGCGCTTGAAGTTTTCCTTCTTTATCTCTTGCAAAGATTGGATCCCACAATCTTCCCCAAACAACCTTAATCACATTCCATCCAGACCCCCTAAACTCCCTCTCGAGTTCGTGAATAATTTTATTATTCCCCCTAACTGGGCCGTCTAATCGCTGCAAATTGCAATTAATAACAAAAATTAAATTTTCTAATTTCTCCCTGCCAGCTAAACCAATTGCGCCTTTAGACTCAGGTTCATCCATTTCACCATCACCACAAAAGACCCAAACCTTTCTATTATTTCTCGGCGCGAGACCTCTAGATGAAAGATATCTCATAATGTTAGCTTGATAGATTCCCATAATAGGGCCTAAGCCCATTGAAACTGTAGGGAATTGCCAGTAATCAGGCATAAGCCAAGGATGGGGGTATGAAGAGATTCCAGGTTTATCCACCTCACGTCTAAAATTATCTAAATCATCTTCAGATAAATACCCCTCTAAAAAACTTCGCGCATATATACCTGGAGAAGAATGACCTTGAAAGTATATTAAATCTTCTTGACCTTCTTCTGAGCCTTGAAAAAAATAATTAAACCCAACATCATATAATGTTGCTGATGATGAAAAAGTTGCAATGTGCCCCCCCAAATCGTCTGAAGATTTATTGGCACGAAGAACCATTACTAAAGCATTCCATCTAATAAGAGATCTAATCTTACGCTCCATGAACAGATCCCCAGGCATTTTCGCTTCCTCGTTTGTGGGAATTGAATTTCTGAAAGGTGTCGTTAGGTTGTAATTTGGAATAGTCCCTGACTCAGTTAACTTTGACGCAAGTTTTCCTAAAATAAATGAAGCTCGATCATTGCCTTCCTCATCAATAATATTTTGCAAAGCATCTAGCCACTCCTTAAGCTCAAAGTCGTTAGCGGGAATGTTTGATGGAGGCTGATCGTTCAAAATTTACTTATTTTTTAATTTGACAACGCTGTCATTATATATCGATTACTATTTAATTGTTATTATATTACTTCTACAAAATTTCACCAAAGGGCAAATAATTATGCGTTTTTCATATCATCCATCAATGTGCGATCCATCATTTTATCTAGAGCTTGGTAAAGCTGCTGAGGCTGCAGGTTTTGATGCAATTACATTCCCGGATAGCATATGCTACCCAAAAGAATGTGATTCCACTTATCCATACAACGATGACGGCAGTAGAGAATTTCTTGATGGAGTTCCATTTTTAGAGCCATTCTCTATTATCCCAGCTATTGCGGCTGTTACCGAAAAACTAGAATTTTCGACATCTGTTTATAAGTTAGCCCCTAGACAGGCTGTGACAACAGCAAAGTTTGTTACCACCTTAGGAGTGATGACAAATAATAGATTCCACTTTGGGGTTGGAGTTAGTCCATGGTACGAGGATTTTCTTGCCACTGGGGAACGCTGGGAAAAGAGAGGCAAAAGAATGGATGAGCAGATCGACATCCTTAAAGGTTTAATGAATGGAGAGTATTTTTCTTTTAAGGGAGAATTTTATGACATTCCAGAATTAAAGCTATGCCCTGCTCCAACAAAACCAGTACCAATATTGATTGGAGGTCACTCAAAATTGGCGCTTAAAAGGGCTGCAAGGGTTGGTGATGGGTGGATAAGTGCTGGATTAAGCTTAGAGGAAACAAAAAATCTTATAGATCAAATAAATGAATATAGGGATGAATTTGGAACTTTAGATCATCCAAATTATCAATTTCAAGTAATGGGTGAAGCTGCATACTCACCTGAAGGAATTAAAAAACTAGAGGAATTAGGCGCCACTGAAGTCATAGTTGCCTTTAGAAATACATATGAAGGCGGTCCAGACAACAGAACTCTCGATGGGATGATAGCTGAGATTAATTGGTATGCAGACGAAGTAATCAAAAAATCTAATTAAAATGGTCGGGATGGCCGGATTTGAACCGACGACCACCTCACCCCCAGCGAGGTGCGCTACCAGGCTGCGCTACATCCCGAAAGTTTATCAATGTATTTTATACAAACTTTCGTATTAAAAAAGAAGTTACTTCAAATATGTAAAAAAGCAATATTCTTCTTTGCAAACTCAAATTATAGAAATCTAGCTTAACTAAAATAATTTACATAAAAAAATTAAGAAAATTGAATAACTTTAAAATAAAGTGTATAAAGTACACCTTTTCTTACTTTAGAAACAAAGGGGAAAATAATTAAGATTAATATGGAGAAAAAAAACTATTTAAAATCTTGCTTAATAACCTAATTTTGATAGATAATACTAACTTAACACGTAGGAGTTAATAAAAATGGCGAAAATTAAAAACAAAGTTAATTATTTACTAGCGATGCTTGCAACAGTATTCGGAGCCAGTAATGTCTTAGCTGATGATGGAGAAATCAAAAGCGCAGGGTCTGAAGAGGAAGCTAAGGCAGAATCTAAAGGTAAACTTAGCGCTGGAACAATTGCTGCAGCTGTTGCTGCCGCCGCTGCTATTGCCGCTGCAAATGATGACGGTAAATCTTCACCAGCGCCAACACCAGCTCCTACACCAGCGCCAACACCAGCGCCAACACCAGCGCCTACACCAGCGCCTACACCAGCGCCAACACCAGCGCCTACACCAGCGCCTACTGAAACATATAACTATACTTTCAATGAAACTGAAAGAACAGAGCCTGGCGAAGTTATAACCCCTGCTGAGTTAGTTGAAAGTGTAGAATCAGTTACTACCGTTACTGCAACAACCAATACTAAAACTGGAACTCGAACTATAACTACCACCGATACCGACGTAAATGGCCTCGCTTTTGCACAAGCTGAAGCTGAAGCTTATGAGTATGTCGAAGTTGATGAAGAAACTGTTACAACTTTAAATACTGTAACTACTACTACTCCAGCAGTACTTTCTGTTGAGGGTACAACCACAGTTACTAAAACTGCTACAGGTACTAGGGAAGTTGAGTAAGTTTTAATTTAACTTTTTTAAATGGTCCTTATATAAGGGCCATTTTTTTTACTCATATATAAAATAAAACTCTATTTCTATAGCCTCTGCCATAGGATGAACATATTGAATAGTTTTTATTGGCAAATCATCATTGGGATCAAACCAAAAATAATTAACACCCTTCCAATTAATTAGGTCCACAGAAAAATGCTCTTTGGCTAATCCAATCTTATGATTATGAATAATCACTGGCGATTCGACTTCTTCTGTTTGAATACTACTATTTATATCAATTAATGCTCTAGGATTAGAAAAAAATACATTTTGAAATACATTAGATTGATCTTCATAATAGCCACTACAAAAATCTCTTACTAGAAAAGAAGATTTACATGTAGTTAAAAGTATATTTTTTTCAAAGCCCCTGGTCTCAATAATTCTTCCATTAAGAGTGATAATTTTTTCATCAAGAGAATTAACCCAAGTATACTTATTATCCTGAATGGTCGATAAAGTCATTAGTGATTGGCCGTTGCCATTATTAACTTTTATAAATGAAAATTTCTTTGAGTTATAAAACTCTTTAGTGACATCTAAGTTATTGCTTTTCTCAAAGTCATATATTTGAGATGCAATAATTGGAAGCTCCTGAATACCAATTACTCCACAGGAGCTTAAAAGAAATATAAGGGGAAAAATCTTATTCATATAAATCATCCCAGTCTCTAGCAAAATTAACTTCTTGAGCGCGGTCAGTTAGACCCCAAAGCCACTGAGCATTACTAAGCATTGCAGCGCCGTCTCTGGTAATAGGCCTAATGCCATTCTCATAATTTCTTATAGAGTAATTTCCTAAAAATATTTCCAACGGAATATGGAAGTAAAAACCTTTATCAAAGCTGCCCTCACCAAACTCAACATCAGATATATCAGTCAATGCAAAAAATGCCCCCATTCTAAGGCCGCTTTTAAATCTTCGAGAAAAATCTATATTAAATCCAGAATCCTTTGCTAAGAACCTTCCTCCTCTTAAAGTAAGCAATACTTGGGATCTTGGCTCAAGATAAAACATATTTAAGTGACCAGATAAAACTTCATAGTCTTGAAATTTTAATATTTTTTTAAAGTCCCTTTGCTTTAGATGCCATAACTCGAAACCAATTGCATAATTTTTATCAAATGGCCTATAAAGAAACTCTCCACCATAACCTCCAAACATTTCCTCAAGAATACCAAATGAAATTTTTGAAAAGGTATTTTTAGAAAACTTCTTAAACTTGTTTGCCTGAAATCTTGTGATTGCATAATCTTTAGTATTTTTTAGATAAAGAACTGCGTCTGTTCGAACAGGAGGCAAGGCAGTGCTTGGATTATAATTTAAGTCTTTAAAACCATTATATAAACCTATAGAGCCTCTAGCTAAAAAATTGATGCCTTTTTTAAAAACAATTTCAGTATTTAGATTTAATCTTAGATCAGCAAGCAGGAAACCATCAGGGCCGCCAATCTGTGTTCGAATATCCGGAGAAATTGACCAAAAAATTTCAGGATATAAAACATCAGGGTTAAATTGATATTCTTGTTTAGAAATAATAGAGGGAGAAAGCTCTATATCCTTTGCAGCTAATTTATAAAAATTATCATCTTGATACTTTAGAAACGATTGTCTTTTGATTGAGGCTGTATACATTTGCATGCCTCCATTCTCATTAGATATTTCAAACAGATCTATGTTATCGGGAGAAATTGCATCAAGTGTTGAAGCGGTTCGGCCTATTGTTCTCGGATAACTTTGAAAAGTTGCCTGAGCTATATTAACCTTTAATATATTTTTTTCTAATCCAGCATTTTGAAGGTAAATATCTTGAGCTTTTAATGCTAATAATGCTGACTTAAAGAGCTTATCTTGATCAGTATTCATCGCTTTCATTTCATCAGATACAATAACTCTTTTAGGTTTGTTTGCTTTAACTAGATTTGTTCTCTTAAAGCCTAAGTCACCTGCAACTGAAAAACCGAAATTTATAGTATTTCCCTTAATATAAGCAAGTTTTAAGTGCATAAATTCATTTAATGGATACACAAATCCAATATTAATATCTTTCTTGGGTTGTTTAAGTGGTTCATAGGCAAAACTAAAAGATTCTTTTCCATAGGGAAAACCCTCAGTCTTATAGTTTGTTCCGTCATATTCTAATTTAAGCCTCAAGCCATTGAGATTTTTAAAAATATATTCAATGCCTCCAAAAGTTCCAGCACTGCCAGTAAAGTATCTTTTTGGAGACAGGTCTCCACCTTGGGTAGCACCATCTCGCATGGCCCTAGCTTCAAATCTTTTATCTAAGTATTTAAGTGGATTTTTTATTGGATTTCCATTCAAATTTCCCCAACCTAGACCAAATGTGAGATCTAGATTAGAAAAAATTTTCTTTGAAAAAACAATATATTCAGATCCAAATACAGCTGTACCTGCAATATCTCTGATCCCAACCGATGTCTCAGGAATAAAACCTGATTCTTTAAAAATATTAAACTTAACATCAAATCCTTTATCTTTATAAGACTGTTTACCACTGTATAAAGCAACATCACTGTAAAGAGCATTATTTATATCTGTATACTGATAAGATGCCTCAAACCAATTGAATGGATAGGCTAAAACTGATCCTGTGAGATACGGCTCAGAGTGCGACCAAGAAATAGCCATCGATCCTGCTGGCATCATCCTTGCTGTCGGCATTTGAATTAATCCTATTGTTCCATAGTTACTGTAAGAAGGTACTTGATTAAATTTATATAAGTAATCATCTAACGATGCATTTACAAAATTAGAAAGAATTACTATAAAAAAAATAAAAAACTTTTTATTTTTTTTTAGCATGAAGGGCTGACCTTTAATTTGAAATACTATTCAAAGAAGCTAATGAAATCGCCAAACTACTTAATATTGGTGAAATAGAAGCAGCGTACTGGACTCCTGTCAATTTACCAATATCTCTAGGGGCATATATTATTGAACCTGGATATATTTCAATATCTGATCTATTAAAGAATTTTTTTGTATATAAGTGAGACTTGCCATCTGGATCAATAACTATTAACTCATCAAAGGCAGAATCCTTAACTCCGCTGACTGAGTTAATATAATCACTAATATCCAAACTTGGATCATATGATAAATTTGAAGGATTTCTAAAATCACCAAATAAATATACAACTCTTTGCATGGAGGGAATTACGATGTTATCTCCATCTTCAAGAGTAAAATTTGTCATATTTCCAGAGATTGCTTCATTAAAATCCAATATAACGCGTCCAGGTAAATTTTTTGATCTTAACTCTTCTGACAATAAATCTATGACTGACTTGTTTAAGTTTGTTTTTCCTGCGCTGGAGATAATGAAATTTACAGAATCTGCATAATTTAATTGTGCAAATATTTTTTCTTGCTCTTGAGCTGTCTGTCTAAAAAGAGCTGCTCCGTAAATATAAGCATTAGATTTAAGTCCTCCAGCACGAGAAATTAATTCTTTAAGAGTATCTCCTTCATTAATAAAATATTCACCTGGACGATTCACCATTCCACTTAAATTAACAATTTTAATTTTAGTATCTTCGCTTTGAAACTTAGGTACAAAAACTGAATCTCTAGGCTGTAAAGTAAACTTATCCAAAGAGTCAATATTGATATCCTCAATAGAATTCACGCTATTTGTAATTCTTTGTAATTGCAGAAAATTATAATCAGCAAATCCCTCAGAGAATCCTCCAGCAAATTCTACAAGATCTTTTAATGTCTCATCCTGTTGCATTTCAAAAATCGCTTCATAACTTACAGCTCCTGAAATTGGGATCTGTGAAGACGATGGGTGAACAAATAATGTATCTCCGGACCTGAGTGTAATTTTTTCATCAAAATTCCCATACACAAAAATGTCATATAAATCATATTCTTTAATCAGCTGACCACCACGTCTTAATTCAATATTTCTAAAGGATCCTGATTTAGAAATTCCACCTGCAATATTGAGTGCGCCTAAAATATTTGAGCCACCACTCAATGTATATATCCCAGGATTTTCAATACCACCCGTAATTAAAACTTGCACATCTCTAATCGATTTCAGGCTCAAAAAAGCATCCACACCAATTGATATTGAGTCCACAAAACTTTGAACGATCTCTTCAGCCTTCATTAAAGTTAGACCAGCAACATAAACTTTTCCATATGTAGGTATGATTAATGAGCCATCTCTTTGAACAAGTAATGTTTCAGTTAACTCGACTTTTCCAGTCATAAAGAAATTAAAAGAATCTCCAACATCAACAATATATGATGATCCGAGGTTACCGATATTTATTGGCATAAAAGATGATTGAAGGGTTCTAAAGAAACTATCACCAAAACGAGCAAGGGTTTGATCACTATCTTTTAAATCATAGCTCATTGACTGTTTTAAATTTGTTAATTGATCTTGCATTTTTTGAAGCAAAATCTTATTTTTCTCGATGGTTGTCTCTGATCTAAATAATTTTTCGAGATCTTCTTCTTCGTTGAGCTGGTTTTGGCCTTCAATTTGCTCACGAATAGCTGGAGGCAGACCTTCCAAGAATTCTTGATTAAGAAATGATTGATCCAATGGACTTTGAGAATATATTGCAGCAGAAAAAATGAAGAGAGGTAGAATTATAAAAATCTTTTTCATATAGAGTTTTTTTTAAAAATATTAATGTGAATTATATCTTAATAATATAATAAGATGCACTTACTAAAAGTTTTACAAAATAGTAAATTTTAATTCTCTTGAAATAAGTCTCTAGAAAAAACTTTCTCCTCTACATCTTCTAATTCATTTGTAATTCTGTTTGCTAAAATAATAGAAGATGACTTCTTAAATTGTTTCAATGATCTCTCAACCTGCAAATTCATAAAGGTAGTGTTTTCAATTGAGGGCTCGTAGACTATTACAGTTTGATTGTTTATTTTAAGAAAATTAATAATATCAATGATTGCTGATACTCTGAAATTACTTGATCCAAACTTCATATTTAATCTATATATTCCAACTATTTTTAGCTTTAACTTCAATATTTCATTTGCGATAAATTCTTTACGAGTTCTATTGGAGTCAATAACCGCTGAGATTAAATTTTGGGGCGCATCGTTAAAACTACTCAAAAGTTGCTTTGTATCTTTTGGAAGGCAATACCCTCCATAACCAAAAGAAGGATTATTGTAATAGTTTCCAATTCTTTCATCCAAGCAAACTCCATCTATAACATTACGAGCTTCAATATTGTTGGAAATAGCAAATGTATCAAGCTCATTAAAGAAAGCAACTCTCATTGCTAAATATGCATTTGAAAATAATTTTGTACTCTCAGCAGATTGTGAATTCATTAATAAAATTGGGATGTTTTCTTTTTTAGCTGATTGAGCCAATAGATTTGCAAATATCTCAGAAAACTCACACTTTCCTCCCATGATAATTCTACTTGGATACAAATTATCTTCCAATGCTGAGCCTTCTCTTAGAAACTCCGGAGAAAATATAATTTTTTCAAAATTAAATTGCTTGCGCATTCTCTCAGTAAATCCAATTGGAATTGTTGATTTTATAATAATTGTTCCATTTAAGCCTGAATCAATAATCATTTTTATGCATGCCTCTACAGAGGATGTATCGAAATATTCTGTTTCAGGGTTATAGTCAGTTGAAGTAGCAATTACATAATAATCTGAATGATAGATGGCGTCAGCTGGAATATTTGTAGCCTTTAATTTGAAATTTTTCTTATCAAGAAACTCTTGAATCATTAAATCTTTTACAGTGGAAAGTCCATTATTAATTAATTCAACTCTTTTTTTTTCAATATCAAAAACATTTACTATGTTTCTTTCCGCTAGGAGAACAGCGAGAGACATTCCGACATACCCTGCACCAAAAATTGAAATGTGCTTTCTGTCACTCATTATTTTTTATAATAATCTTTATACCATTCAATGAACTGCTTTATCCCATCATGAATACTGGTGGAGGGCTCAAAATTAACATAATCTTTAAGGGCTTTAATGTCAGCATATGTTGCCGGAACATCTCCAGGCTGAATTGGAAAGAATTCTTTTATAGCCTTTGAATTCAGTGCTATTTCTATTTCATTAATAAAGTCTGTTAATTTGATAGGCTTATTATTACCTATGTTAAATATTTTATATGGAGCAGAAGAAAAAGAAGGATCTGGTTTATCTCCAGACCAGCTGATATCAGGTAAAGGAGGTTTATCTAAAACTCTAATTATGCCCACAACAATATCATCAATATATGTAAAATCTCTTTTCATTTCTCCATTATTAAAAACTTTAATTGGCTCACCTGCTAAAATAGCTTTTGTAAAAAGAAATGCTGCCATATCTGGTCTTCCCCATGGCCCATAAACTGTAAAAAATCTTAATCCGCTTGTCGGCAAATTAAATAAATGCGAATAAGTATGTGCAAGAAGTTCATTTGATTTCTTAGATGCTGCATATAATGATACTGGATGATCAACATTGTCAGATACTGAAAATGGTAAATCAGTATTCATTCCATAAACTGAGCTGCTGGAAGCATATACTAAATGATTTATTTTATGCTCTTTGCAAAGTTCTAATATATTTACGAACCCAACTATATTGCTAGAAATATACGCTTGTGGATTTTCAAGTGAATATCTTACGCCGGCTTGAGCAGCTAAATTAATAACATTTTTGATTTGATATTCATTAAACACATTAGAAATTTCTTGCTTATTTGAAATATCTCCAATTACAAATGAGAAATTATCATTTTCAAGATTCTTTAATCTATCTTTCTTTAACTTAACATCGTAATAATCATTTAAGTTATCGAATCCTAAAACATTATTGCCTCTCTCAAGCAATGCTCTGCAAACGTGCGAACCAATAAATCCTGCCGCCCCTGTAACTAAAATTGTCATATTGCAATCTGAATAATTTTTTTCATATTTTCTGTTTTTCCTATTAGAGTTATTTAATTTTCAATTTTTTCAAAATCATTGTAAAAGCAGAACTAAGAAAAGCTACCATTTTAATAAAGTCTAATGTGATTGATAAAATAAATATGTAGAAATGGCTAAATGGCAAAAGTTCTTTAATCTTTAAACCTTTTTGCAAAGGAATTATCAAGCTTCTTACAAAATAATAACCCGTAAAGATTAGACTTGCAGTAATTTTAGTAATATTTGGTATATATAAAAAGCTATTCTGATCCCATGCTGCAAAAAGATTATTCCAGTTGTAGGCAATTAAAACTGCCAAGATTGATGTTAAGTAAAAATAAATATCTTTATGTGGTTTTAAATAAGGTAATCGTGAAGCAAATGAGTTGTTTCGAAACCATTTAAGTATAATTTTTGTATAAGTGACATCACTCGATAATTTATATGTTAAATTCTCCTCATTTTCATGATCTTCAAAATTCATTTCATGCAAGTACGCTCTATTAAACCAATCTCCATCTTCACCAGCCCTTACTGATTCAATAAATAGGCCTGCTTTTAAGAAGCATTGTTTTTTTATCAAAGATCCAGGAAGAGTATTCAGCGGAAGTTTTCCATAAGTTGCGGCTCTGATAATTTTTTGTTTTTTATCTGAACACTCATAAACTGTTTTACCCCATATGCCATCATTAGAAGAGTTTTTTATTATTTTAAAATAAGTACTTAACCAGTTTTCAGTTGGAACAGTTTTAGCATCTAGAAATGCAATTAAATTTGATTGGGAGGCATTAATTCCAATATTTCTTGCATGCCCAGGATAAATTAATTCATCATATTGCAGATGGGTCAAATGAATTTTTTTAGATAAACAAAATTTTTTAAAATCATCAGGGAGATTTCTAGGTTTTTGAGAAGAGTCAACAACTATAACTTCATCAGCTTGTTTAGTCCAAAGCTTCATTGATTGAAGTAAATTATTTAAATCGTGGTATGCATCAGCATGAGGTATTATTAAAGCTATAGAGTAATTATTAGCCTTCATAGATTTTATTTATTGATTCAAAATTTTACTTATGAGATTATTCATTAGATAAAGCATTGGTTTTTTAGTAGCTATTTAAAATATTTATCTTGTTACTATTTTAACAAATTTAATGAGCTTCATTAAAAAATAATTCGTCGACCCCTTTCTTCCAGTTTGATGGCTTGCAAGAGAATATATTGCAAAAACTGGAAGAATCTAATGCAGAATACTGTGGCCTTGTAGCTAATGAATTAAATTCAGATGTTTGTATCTTTTTAAGTAAAATATTTGAAGGAAATCTTTTTGAAAATATACCTTGATTAAGGATATATTCAGCAAAATCAAACCACGAGCATGCTGAATTCCCGGCATAATGATAAGTTCCATATATAGACTCTAGCTTTATACCCTTGTATGTAGTTAACTTTATTGATGAGGCAATAACTGCGTCTGCAAGATCACATACATATGTTGGAGTACCAATTTGATCTCCAACAATTGAAATTTGGGCTGATTTTTTTGCTAAACGGCATATTGTATTAAAAAAATTATTTCCATTTCCGCCAAAAACCCATGAAGTTCTTATAATTAAAGATTTTGAACATAATTCAATTACATGCTTTTCACCTGCTAATTTTGAAGATCCATAAATATTGATTGGACTAGTTGCATCTTCCGGAACATAAGGGGAATTTTTATTGCCATCAAAAACAAAATCGGTAGATATATGAATCAATTTCTTAGAGCAATCATTGCAATAGACTGCTAAATTTTTAGGCCCAAGCTCATTCGTTTGAAATGCCGCATGAATATTTTGCTCAGCCGCATCAACAGATGTGTATGCGGCACAGTTAATTACTAGATCAAAGTTGAGTCCCGAAAATAATTTTTTAATCTGAGTTATATCTTCTATGTTTAAATCTTTTCTAGAAAAAGATTGAAACGGAATAGATAAAGCTGAAAGCTTTTTTTGTAATGCTTTGCCGAGCTGGCCCTCTGATCCTAGAATTAAAAATTGCATTGTGAAGACAGAAATTGTTCAAAAGAAGATGCATTTTTATCTTTATCAGAAATATTGAATTCAATATCATTTGGCCATTCAATATTTAATGTCGGATCATCCCATTTTATAATCCCCTCATCTAGTGAGTTGTAGTATTCGGTACACTTATAATGAAAATGAGCATGTTCAGATAAAACCAGGAATCCGTGAGCGAAACCAGGTGGAATCCACAGCTGATTAAGATTTTCATCATTAAGTTCAAAAGACTCCCATCGCGAAAATGTTTCTGACTCAGATCTAAGATCCACAACTACATCAAGAACAGATCCCATCGAAACCATTGCTAACTTCCCCTGGGGACTTTGTTTTTGAAAATGCAGTCCCCTCAAAGTACCAAATGAAGAGCTCGAAAAATTATCTTGCACTAGAGGACCATTAAGTCCTAATATAATTTTGTATCTTTCAAGCTGGAAGCTTTCAAGAAAAAATCCGCGTGAGTCACGATAAATGCTAGGCTGAATTAATAGACAGTCTTTAAGGCTGGTTTCCTGAATTTTCATATTGACCTTAGGATTTGAGATTACTTAAATATTTTTTATACTCGTTATCTGGCATTTTATTTAAAAGCTTATTTAGTTGATCTTTATTAATCCAATTTTGCATGTAAGCAATTTCTTCAATACAAGCAATTTTTAAGCCCTGTCTCTTTTCCACAATATTAACAAATTGACTAGCCTCTAAGAGCGTGTCATGAGTTCCTGTATCAAGCCAAGCAAAACCCCTTCCAAACAACTTCATACTTAATTTATTAAGACTCAGGTAAGCATTATTAATATCACTAATCTCTAGTTCACCCCTAGAAGATGGTGATAACGATTTCGCTATTTCAATGACATTATTGTCGTAAAAATATAATCCTGTCACAGCAATATTTGACTTAGGTTTCAATGGTTTTTCTTCAATTGTTAAAATTTTTCCGTTTGGATCTAATTCCACAATTCCAAAGTCTTGAGGGTTTGAAACTTTGTAGCCAAAAATTTGTGCTCCATCCCTTTCAGTGGTACATGACTGTAAAATATCTGAAAATTGATCTCCATAAAAAATATTATCTCCTAATACCAAGGATACGTTGTCTTGACCAATAAATTGCTCTCCAATTATAAATGCCTCTGCCAAACCTCCAGGATTATTTTGCACTTCGTAAGAAAGAGATAGGCCTAAATGAGCTCCAGTTCCGAATAAAGCTTTATAAAGAGGTAGATCTCTTGGAGAAGAAATAATTAATATTTCTTGGATTCCTGCGAGCATTAAAATAGACAAGGGATAATAAATCATTGGCTTATCATATATAGGCATAAGCTGCTTAGATATTGAATACGTTGCTGGATACAGTCTAGTTCCTAGACCTCCAGCAAGAATAATCCCTTTGTATTTGATCAATTTTTTCTCATTTTAATTATATTACTTTACTCCGAGCCTCATCAATTTGTATTTTTTATTTAAAATGTTTGTCCACCATGATTGATTTTCAAGGTACCACTTTACAGTTTTTTGTATTCCAGAATGAAAATCTTCTTTTGGCCTCCAAGATAGATCATTATAAATTTTAGATGCATCTATTGCATACTTTAAATCATGGCCTGGACGATCATCAACAAATTCAATTAAGTCTTTCAATCTTAGATTATGTCTAATATTATCGTCCCTGTTTTGCTCTAAAACATTACAAATAATTTGAACAACTTCTAAATTAGAAATTTGATTATGACCACCAATATTATAGAAAGATCCAGGATTGGCAGATGTTAATGCAAGATAAAGTGCAGAAACATGATCATCGACATGAAGCCAATCTCTAATTTGATTGCCATCTCCATAAATTGGTAATGGTTTTCCATTAATTGCATTAAGTATAATGTGTGGGATTAATTTTTCTGGAAACTGATATGCTCCATAGTTATTTGAGCAATTTGTAATAATAGTAGGAAGTTTGAAAGTTCTATTCCAAGCAGAAACTAAGTGATCTGAGCTAGCCTTACTAGCAGAATAAGGTGAGCTGGGTTGGTAAGGAGTTGTTTCTGTAAACATGTTATCAGAATGACCTAGATCGCCAAAGACTTCATCAGTAGATACATGATGAAATAAAAAATTTTTCTTCTTTGATTTAGGGAGGGATTGTAAATATTTATAGGAAATATTTAATAAACTATAAGTACCGAAGATATTATTTTGAATAAAAGATTGAGGATTTTCAATTGATCTATCTACATGAGTTTCGGCGGCTAGATGTATTATGCGATCTGGCTTAGATGAAAAAATAGCAGACTCCAATTGAGCTTCATTACAAATATCTCCATGAATAAAAGAGTATTGACTTGAATCCTCAACTTCCTCTAGGGAAGTTAAATTTCCTGCATATGTAAGCTTATCAAAATTTACAATAGAATCTGAAGTGTTATTAATGACATAGCGTACAAATGCAGATCCAATAAATCCTGCTCCACCAGTTACGAAGATTTTCATTTAAATAATTATTTAGTAATTACTATATAGATTGTAACAAATAAAATGTTGCTATTACTTTGTTAAATTACGAGTAAGTAAATTTTCTTTCATCCAATTTCGAAAAAAATAAGTTTTTTTCTCAGTAAATAAAGAAAAGATATAGCTAAAAAGGCATACAAATATTATTAATAAAAAGTATAGAGCTAATCCCATTAAATTGGTTGGCGAATACCCAAATGAGATTTCAGAGAAATATTGAAGATCGCTTAAAATAGCCAACATAAATAACATTAAAGGAAAATGAATAAGATATAGACTGAATGAAAAACTTGCAAGAAATTTATTGATACTAGCAAATTTAATGAAAAAGTTAATTTCTTTGCCTCTCATCGATAGAATAAGCAAACCAAAACTAATAGCTACAATATAATTTGTCACAATAATTTCAAGAGATGCACTGGATGAATTGAGAAAAAATCTAGAAAAAACTAAAGAAGATAATACAATCAAAAAAGCATAAAATGGTTTAATAATGTTAGGTACTTTGATTGCTCCTGCGAAGACTCCAACTAACCAATATCCTATTAAAATAATAAAATCTAATCCAAAAAAATATAAAAAAGAGAGACTAAATAAAATTAATAGGGCTGTTACAGATTTTCTCTGTTCCAATTTTAATATAGCAAAAGTTGCAAAAATCATATAGAACCAAAATTCGGCTGAAATAGTCCAAAGCGGAGAGTTACTGCCTAAAGTATCAAAGAAAAAATGCTGAAGCATAAAAAAATTTGCAGCAAAATTTCCAAAAGTGAGCTTTGTATCAAAAGGTACGCTTTCAATTTTTTCATTGATCATTGGATGAGAATGATTCCAAAATCCTACATCAGAAAAAAATGTTGATCCAAAATAGTCAAGCATATATGTCAAGATTAATGCTGGAATTAATGCAACATATATCCTGCTAAAACGATCAATAAAATAATTGCTTATAGAAAATTTTTTTGCGTTGATTTTTTCATAGCCTGAAGCACCTACCAGCAAACCGCTAAGAACAAAAAAAATAATTACAGCTTCTCCAGCCCAGCCAGTAGCAAAATACCAAATCTGAATAGCAATATTTATCTCTTCAGGATTAATCGATCCATATGATATAAATAACGGATTTCTCAGGTGTGAAATAAAGACAATTACCGCAGCAGCCCAGCGTGACATATCTAAAAAAGAAATTAAGGTTTTATTTTGTAGATCATTTAAAATAGTGTTGCTCATAATATAATTATTTACTTAATTTGAATGTAATTAAGCTTACTAACTTCTTAAATCCTGCAATTAAAGAAAAACTTTCTAAGTAGAAATCAGTAACTGTTTGATTTGCTTGAAAATTTATAGTGTGAGGTCCATAAGAATCTTTATATTGAAGAGTACTAATTCTTTCTTCTATATATTCACTGGGGTCTAATGAAACTATTTTATGTACTGAAATTTCTTTGCCATACTGCAAGCAATTATCTTGTCCAAATCTGTATAAATTAGATCCATTATAGAAGATTTTTCCAGCCATTCTAGCAGACTCAGGATCTATAACTATAGGACTACATGGATGCTCTTTGAATGGACCAAAAAAATTATCTGATAAGTAAAGGTGCAGCCTTTCATTCGGGGAATCTAAATGATTACAAAAAATATAATAATATTCATCCTGCTTAAATACCGTTGGGTCAGTAATATGAACTCCTTTTATTCCTTTAATGGGGATTGGCTTCATATCATTAATAGAATTTAAATGAAAATAACAAGCACTCAGGTGTTCTGCAGCCTCTGGAAAAAGAAATTCATCATTTTGATAGAAAATTGAAAATGGATAAGAAAAATGATGGCCAGATAAAATATCTTTTTTATAATTTAAGCTATCTATGTCTAATTCTATGATTTCACCTTTTCTGGTCCATTTATTAAGCGCTTCAACTCTAATTGATCTACTTTCTAAAGAGAAAAATGGATCTGCATAGAATTCATATTTTTTTAGTATTTGAGGGATTCTAGAATCATTCAATGAAAAATCTGATTGATCTAAAAAATTTACACTGAAGTCATATAAAGCAATATTCCATCTTTTTTCAAAAAATGCAGCTTTGAATAGCCTAACTAGCTTGTAAAAAAAGATCTTAAATATAAATTTTAAAACAATTAGATTTTTTGGTAATCTATAATTTTTCCCAACTGATAATTGTGAGGAAAAATTATTTTTTTCATAATTAATTATCGCTGCTTTGAGTAAAAAAGCTGAATTTTTATAAAGACTTATTAGCGTCTTCTTGTAGGAATGTTGATAAATGGTTGAAAAGCCTTTCGAGGCTACTTTTCCCCCATCAAGCTTATTAGATAAAAGCTGAACAACTGCTCCAACTTTTTTAGCTCCCAAAAGAATTTCGTAAAATCCAGCAGGCCTCCCTCTGTATTCATTAGGATCGCCATGATGAAAAGACATAATGTCTAATTCTTTTAACTCATTTGATATGGTTAATAAATTCATTCCGAATTTTATAACTAATTTTATTTTTTCTTTCTTGAGTTTTGAGATGACATCAAGTGGGATTGATTGCCAGATTCCATTATATTCTGAATTAAATTCAAGCACTTTTATCCCTTGATATGGAAAAAAAATTGAACGATTAATGTTAAATCTCATACAACAAATATTTAAAACATAGTAAAAAAAATTATAAAAGTAATTTTTTTTAGTCATGGTATTTGTACAATTCAGAATTAACTTAACGTCAATTAACTCTGATGCCAAGTCAAGGGAGCTTTGCTGCCAGGATTGAATCATCATTTCATCTAATATAATTGCAACGGGTATTTTCATTTAACTATTTTTAATTAACATTTTTTATTTAAGTCTTCTGTACAAAATTTAATGTCAAATCTATTAATTTCTGCTCATTATAGTTTTTAACCACTATCTCTCTTGCTCTTTGACCCATTATAATTTGATCTTGAAGTGGAGTTCTAATCATTTCACTCATTGCATGACAAAGGGAATCAATATTTTTAGGTTCACACAAGATGCCATTAAAATTGTGTTGGATTATATGCCTGCATCCAGGAACATTAGTAGCCAATGACGGAAGACCCATTGCACCTGCTTCTAGAAGAGATCTTGGCATTCCCTCTCTATATGATGGCAAAACAACGCAGTCCGATTTTTGCAACTCTAGATGAGGACTATTTGTAATACCTTTATATGTAACTCCGGGAATTCTTTCCCAGCGCTTAATTTCCTCTATCGCAATTGAAGATACATTATCTAAATCAAAAGGGCCATATAAATGCAACTTACATAGAATTTTATTCTGATTAAGAATTTTGACTGCAGAAACTAACTCTCTCAGACCCTTGTCCGCAAGTATTCTACCAATATAAATAAAGGTATATTTATGATCTTTTTCATAGTACTTCTTAACGGGAAAAAATTTTTTAATATCTACTCCAGAGCCGGGAACCAACTGCAATTGATCTTTTTTAATACCTCCTAAGCTCAAAAAAATATCAAAATCGTCCTCATTTTGACAAAGTATTTTATATGCAAAAGGTTGAGAAATTTGATATAAAAACTTTACTATATAACTTACAAAGTTTTTGTGGATAAAGACTGTTCCAAGGCCCGTTATATTGTTGATTATTTTAATCCTAAATATTGCTGCAGCTAGCGCTCCATATATGTTTGGTTTAATTGTGAAATGAAAACAAATCAATGGTCTTAAACGCCGATATAGAAAAAGGTACTTTAAAAAAATTTTTATATCTTTGAATGGGTTTTTGCTTTTAGAGTTTATTTCAATATGCTCATGAACACATCCAATTTCTTTTAAATTAGAAGAATACTTATCCTCAGGACTTATACATACAACAGTATAACCATTATCAATAAGATTTTTTAAAGTTCCAATTTTAAAGTTAAATAAATACCAAGAGCTATTTGATGAAAATACAACAGTATTCATTTCTTATAGCAATCTCGTGTCTTTGAAATCCACTAATTCAAATAAAAAGCTCTTATATGGAATCCATCTATATGAAGAATCAGCAAATAATAACCAAATTGTTAATACCATTGAACAATAAAGAATTATTGACCATTTTAATCCTTGGCTGAATTTTTTTGAAACCTGAAAAATTTCAGGCAAGTAAGACAAAACAACTAGCTGAAGAGGAATAAAATAAAGTGCAATTCTATCTAATGCAGTTGAGCTTGATGAAATAAAAAAACCAAGAAATAATAAGATTGATACATAGGAGAAAAACTTCCAAATAAGAGTGTTATGTTTATCAAAATGAAAATTTTTTGAGAACAATAAAAAAATCAATGAGCAAATCATGCTCATTGATAATCTTATAAAAGCACCAGAAGAGTTATATTCGCTCTCAAAATATGCGTATATTAGAAATTCTATGTAAGCAGAAACAAATACAAAAAAAGCTATTACGCTTCCAATAACCACCCAAATAAAATTCCATATCTTATTCGACTGTGAAACATATCCTAAAATTGGCAACAAAATGATTGCTGATTTATGAACTGATGCAGAAATTAAAATCAATACTACAAATTTGAGCCTCTTCTGATCCATTAGTGCCGTTAAAGCAATGAGGACAAATCCTATGGCCAAACCTTGTCTGCTATAGCCCATAGCAACAACAATTACTAAATATGGGATTGCAACAGTAAGAGCTAAAAATGGTCTAGGTAGAGTTAGGCAGAATTTTGACAATCCATAAGAAAAAATAAGGCCAGATATTACTTGTACGCCATATACATCAAATCCTAAATTACCACTTATCCAATTTAGAATAGAAAATAGTGGATCACCGCTTAACGTGAATGATTCTATGAATGGAAGCCCAATTGATCTTTGAACTTGCCAGTAGTAGTTTCCCCAATCTCCTCCTACATAGTATCTAAATCCAATGATGATAGTTAATACAAATATTACAGTAATCCACAAAAAATCAATTTTTGTTGAAAATTTATTTGTTTTTGGATTGATTCTTCTTCTTGTGCCAATCAAAGCAAGAAATGCAGGGACAATGAACAAAAACCAATATGGATGCATGAATTTATTTTACTTGTTATGCATAAAGATTTTTTAATTTCTTTACAAAAAATTTATTCATTTAATAACCATGCCTGAAACATTAATATACTCCACAATTCATTAGTCATATCCTTAGAACCAGAAATATGTAAATTCCAGATATTCATTACCTCTTGAAAGTTGAAGTAGCCATCATTTTTAATTCTTTTCTCATCTAGCAAGGACTCAGCCCAATCTTTTAATGGGCCTCTAAGCCATTGGGAAACTGGAACTGCAAAACCAGCCTTAGGCCTATCAAATAATTTTTTAGGAACATAATTACTTAAAATATTTTTTAAAATAAATTTTCCATGGCTCTTATTAACTTTCATTTCTATAGGCAATCTCCATGCAAGTGCAAATAGATCGTGATTTAAAAATGGAATTCTCGTTTCCAAGCTAACGGACATCGAGGCTCTATCAATTTTGCATAAAATATCATCGGGGAGATAAGTTAATGTATCGTTCATCATCATTTGATTAGCAATATCCAGATCAACTTGAAGATTGTCTAATCTAATATCATTATAAGAATCGTGATCCCTATTAGGAATGTAAAGATCTTCATTGATTTGATTTTCTGTAAGAAGCTTGTATAGATGATCTGCTGATTCAGCATGATTTGCAATTAATTTAATTTTCTTAACTTTTTCATTTAGTAGTGATATTTTTAAGCTTCTAGGTGCGATTGAGTTAAAAATTTTTTCTAAACCATCCATTTGATTTGAATTTAAAACATTCAAAGAATTTAATAGAAGCTTACTTTTAATTGATGAATAATTATTAAGTTTATTCCAAATATACGGCCCCCATCTATATCTGTTATAACCTCCAAATACTTCGTCACCAGCATCTCCAGATAATGCTACAGTGACATTTTTTTTTGCTATTGAACTTATTAGAGTTGTTGGAATTTGAGATGAATCAGCAAAAGGTTCGTCATATATATTTGAAAGATTTTTTATCACCTCAAGAGCTTCTTTGTCTGAGACAGTAGCAATAATATTATCCGAGCCAAGATAATCGGCAATACTTTGAGCCATTTTTGATTCATCAAGAGATGAATTTTCAAACTTAGCTGTGAAGGTTTGAATTTTTTCCATAGAGTTTTTTTGCATTAATGCAGTAATTAATGATGAGTCAATGCCTCCACTTAAAAATGCTCCCAATGAAACATCTGAAAGCATTTGTGATTTTACTGATTGTTCTAGGGAAGATTCAATTAAATTTGTTGCTTCCTCAAAGCATGTTATTGGATTGGATTGTGATGACTTTATGATTGATTCTGCAGACCAAAAATATTTCTGCCCCACCTTAGTACAGCAATTATTTTCGATCTTAAATCTAATTATTTCAGCTGGCATTAATTTATGGCAATCTTTATATATACAAAATGGTGCAGGTATGTAATTAAACTTCATAAATAGAGGAATAACTTTTTGATCGATGATCCTTTCAAAGCTTGGAAAAACCTTTAATGCCTTCAGCTCAGAACCAAAAATAAGAGATTCTTTTGTCCAGCCATAATAAAGTGGCTTCTCTCCAAAACGGTCTCTTGCTAATGAAAGAAATTTTTCTTTCTTATCCCATAATGCTATAGCAAACATTCCGGAACATTTCTTCAATGTTTCTTCAAGCCCAAAAAGTTCTATTGAGGCCAATAAAGTTTCTGTATCAGAATGACCATTCCAACTTATTTGAGATGGAAACCTATTTTCAATCTCTTTTCTAATATCTTTATGATTATATATTTCTCCATTAAAGCAGATCATATATCTGCCTGAATCAGATCTCATTGGTTGAGAACCAGCATCTGAAAGATCAAGAATTGCAAGTCGCCTAAATGAGAGTCCAATACCCTCATATGGATCAAAAAATTGACCTTTGCTATCAGGGCCTCGAGATCTTATTGCATTTCCCATATTCCTCAGTATGCCTTCAGGAGATGACATATTAGATGATTGAGTTAGGAATCCAGCAAAACCACACATTTAAAATTTATTATTTTGTTTAATTGAGATAGTCTTTGTAATATTCATGAAGATACTCTGATAAACAAATCTTCCAATCTCTCATCAAATTTACATTATAAAGATCTAGTTTTTTTGTGAGCAGTCTTTCCGAAAATGGTCTATTTGCATAATAAATTTCTTTAAAATGATCAGATTTTACTGAATGGATTTTTATTTTCTCTTGTAAATTCAACAAGTTTAATAACGTGCATGCCACCTCTAGCCTTCCTGTAATGCCTGAGCAAACCATATTAAATAATCCCCAGATTTCTTTGTCCAAAAGCTCTTTAACGTTATTTGCAAAATCAATTGTGTATGTTGGTGTGCCCAGCTTATCGTCAACAATAAAAAGTTCACTTGCTCCATCTTTTATTTGTTTGAGCAATTTTTGGATAAATTTTTTATCTTTTTTTGGTCCGCCGCCCATCATCCATCCAGCCCTACACACCAAAAACCTATTAGAATTTTGAGTCACAAATCTTTCACCAGCATATTTAGATCTAGCGTAGTGACCTAGTGGATTTGGATCATCCCAATCATCATACGTATCTTGTTTCCCATCAAAAATTCCTGCTGTTGATATATAAAGTAGAGGAATGTCTAATTTATTAGAAATAAAAACGGCTGTCTCAACAGGCAAAGTATTTGTTGCATATGCATCATTTGAATTATCCTCACAATACTCAAGATCGGTATGAGCCCCTAAATGAAAAAGGTAATCTGGCGCAAAATCAATTACATCATTTATATAATTTTCTCTTTCTCTAAAATCTAAAATATTTATCCAATCAGAGGATTTTTTTATGTCAGAGCAATATACTTCGTTGTCATCTTTAAAAACGTTATGGAAAGCATCTCCAAGCATTCCTCCGGCACCAGCCATATATATTTTTTTTCCTTTCATAATGCTGTTATATCTCCAAAGTGGTATTAAAAACTTTAATATACTTATTGTATATTGCTTTTGTAGAATATTTTTCTAGCATATCTTGCCTAGCTTTTTCTCCTAATTTTTTTCTTAAATCAGCATTAATTATTAATTCATATAATTTTTCAACCCATTCATCTTCAGTTTTTACTAATCTACCATTAACATTATCATCAATAATGTCATTTGTTGTTCCAATTGCTGTTGCAACAACTGGTAAGCCAAATGACATGAATTGAATTGCTTTAAGTCCACTTTTACCTAAAACAAACTTTTCATCTGGAAGTGGGTAAACTCCGATATCAATTCCTTGAAGATCCCTTACCTCATTGATTTTAGACCACTGAATGCTCTCAACATCTACACCATCAATATCATAATTAAAATTACTAATAACCCTGAGTCTAAATTCAATTTTTTTTGCAAGTCTAATGAAAACTCCTTTTAGTAAATCCAGATGAATTTTAGTAGAGTATGTTCCCGTCCAACCAATTATAATTTTTTTATCATTTGAATAATTATTAATTGGCAAAAATTTTTCTGAATCTATTGAAGAAGAAATAAATATTGCATTTGAAAGTTTATTAATTTTTTTTGTTTTAGATGAAATATATTCTGATGAAGTAATTACAAAATCTGCATTCGTTGCTAAGTATAGTTGTTTAGAATTTCCCATAAAGAATTTTAAAATAAAATTTCTATCATCAGAGTTTGGAACTATTTGAGGATTAATGTAATTATCCTCAACATCGAATATTATTTTTTTTGAGAACATTCTATATATTCTCTCAAATATAGGAGGGCCAACCGGCGTGACCCACATAAAAACATAGACAATATCGTAATTTGCTAGGTCAAAGATTGTTTTGATTCTCTTTAAATATCCCCACATTAAACCAAATAATTTGTTGAATAAATGGCCTTCTTTGTACAAAACATTCCACGTTTTATGATCAAGAAATGAGTTAACTTTGAACGAATACCCCTCTTCACTTAAGGGTTTAAAATATTGCTCATATTTTAGCCTCTGTCCAGCAGCTGAGTCCTCTGGATAAGGGCAGATCACAAGAACCCTTTTGCAACTATTGGTCACTTTTAAAACCTACTGCGACCCAATAGGGCTCCTCATCAGAAAACTTAATCTGATTAAGTCCAGCTTTATTCATCATTCTGAGAATATCTTTTTTTGAAAATCTTTGCTCTAAAGGTGTGCCAAATCTATCTCTGCTGTCAGTTCTTAAAGTATAGAAACTAGAGTTTTTGTAAAATGAAAGAGGAATAAATGAAGGATTGATTCCAAGCCACGAAATGAGTTTTGAAAACCTTGCTAGCGGCCAATAAACTAAAATTGCAATTCCATCTGTAAAAAATGGTTTGAAGGAATTAGGAAGTTTAGATATAAAGGACCTGAAAAATTCACTGAATCTCCATATAAGTTTAAAAAAAGTAGACCTGTTATCAAAATTATAATAAAGGTAAATTAAAAAAGGGGCATCTTTTTTTAATAAACTTACACAAGAGTTTAAAGCTCTTTGAGTATCAGGAATGTGATGCAAAACACCAAGTGAGTAGCCAAAATCTTGGCTATTTTCTTTAATTGATACATTATCAATGCTCTCATTGAAAAAAGTAATGTTAAGATTTTTGGATAGTACTTTCTTGCTTACTTCAATTGCTTCATTAGCGGGATCAATACAATTTAAATGGCCTACTTTTGGTGCAACAATTTTAGCCCATCTGCCGGAACCACATCCCATATCAAATCCTTCAGAATTATCTCCAATAGCTGTCCAGGGAAAAATATTAAAGTACTTATTAAATAATTTATCAATTTCGATTTCAGACAGGCTATATTGGTCAAATTTTTGCCATTCTTGTCCAAAAGAATCAATAGTTTTTTGGTCATAATTTGGTTTAAAATCTTTTTTGATCAAGCTTGTCTCCTGCAACCAATTATAAGAAGAAATATTATACTTACTTGTCTTTAAACCTGATACAGATGGAAAGAATGTTTTTAATATTTATTATCAAGCAGAAATAAAGATTGATTCATATACTTTTACATATTTTTTAACTCCTAAATCAAGAGAAAAAATATCTTCAGAAGCTTTCCTTAATTCATTTCCTGATTTGAAATTGCCTTTATGAAGCTCTTCAATACCATATGCTATTCTACTAGGAGAAGTATCGTGAAGCATAATCCCGCCCTTTATCTTAACCATTATTTCTGAAACATCTCCAATACCCTCATTGGCAATTATGGGTACCCCGCATGCAAGACTTTCTCCCATTTTGGTTGGACATGCTGCAATTCTTGCATAGGAAGGAACACAAAACATTGCCATTATATCCATAACATTAATATATTCTGGAACTTTATCCCTTGAGGCTGATTGAATTCTAAGGTTTGCTAGCTGCTCTTGATTTAACTCTTTTGCTGCAATGGCCATAAAATTATCTATTTCTTCTGTAATTATCAATAATATGGATGATGGATGATCAGCAATGTATGATTTAAAAAAAAAGAGTATCTCTTTAACCATATACATCTTACCGACTGAGCCTAAATATCCAATAACTGTTGATTGTTCAGGTATATTTAAATCTTTCTTTAAACTTGAAATATCATCAAATATCTTAAAATGAGAATAATCAGCGCAACATGGAATCACAGATATTTTTTCTATATTTTTTTTTCCAAGGATCTGAATTTCCTTTATCACTTTTTCAGTTAGAACAACTATATGATCAGAACCAGATATTAAGAACCTCTCAATCGCTTTTAAAAATTTGTATTGCATCCTATGAAAAAAAAAGTCCATATTCCATCCCCCTTTATCAATTCTTTCATCAACCCATAAGCCTCTAAAATCAAAAAGAAGTTTAGTACTAAAAATTAACTTTGTTACCCTTCCTGTGATCGCAGGCAAATGACTTCTGCAATGAATAATGTCAATTGAATTTTTCCTAGTTAAATAAAAAGAAAAGTATTGCATTTTAATAGCATCAAAAATTTTACCGATAACTCCATATTTGCTAGAGAAAATTAATGGATGCCATTGAATATCTTTATTTTTTAACTTTTGGGTTAATTCAAAGCTTCTTTTATCCATCTTTTCTCTTTTTTCAAAGCTAATTACATGTATTTTATCGACTTTACTTACTAGTCCCTCAAGGTATGGCAGAATTTGACTCGCCCCTAATTGATCTAAAAGTCCATCATAAGAAATAAATAAAACTTTTTTTCTTTTTAAAGTATTCAATATTATGAAGAAAGTAATGTGAGATATTGTCTGGCTATTTTGTTATGAAGCAAATCTATTGCTCTTATTGTTAAAATATTCTTCATAATAGGAAATCCATTATATACATCAATAATTTTATTTGGATGAGGTTCTGTGTTTATAACCGGAACCTGTTTTTCATATTTTCTATGCGCAATAAGCAAACCAAATTTAACCTTTAACCTTTAACCTTTAACCTTTTAGTATTGAAAGTATTTACAAAAATCACCCTAATTCTTTCAATGACTCTTTCATTCATATTGACAGATATTATTAAAATTTTCTTCAAAGGCTTCAAATTCGCTTAAATTTTATTTTTATAGTTCGAGATAGATTGTTAACTACCTGCCATTTCTTGGAATACTAAGCTTCTACTCAATAGTTCATCATATGAGCCAGTATCTATAATTTCTCCATCTTTAAGAAGGAGTATAGAATCACAATTTTTTACTGTTTCTAAACGATGGGCAACAATAATAATTGTTTTTTGCCCAGAAAATTTATTAATGGCTTCCATAATTAATTTTTCAGAAATACCGTCTAGAGAGCTGGTTGCTTCATCAAAAATTAACACATTAGGATTATTATATAGAGCTCTAGCAATTCCTATTCTCTGAATTTGTCCCCCTGAGAGCTGTATTCCTCTCTCGCCAACAATTGTGTCAAGTCCATTCGGAAGAGACGACAAAAAATCCATAATATTTGCTAAATTTGCAGCTTTTAAAAGCTTTTTATTATCAATTGATTGAGCGTTGATACCAAAAGCAATATTTTCTTTGATAGTTGAATCTGATAAGAAGATGCTTTGAGGTACAAAACCAATATTTCTTTGCCATAACTCTATATTACTTTTATCTATGGTTTCATTATCTGCAAAAAAATTGCCAGATATCGGATTGATTAATCCTAGGATAATATCAATCATTGTAGATTTACCCGCGCCAGATGGCCCAACTATTCCTATGGTAGTTTCAGCTTGTATCTCAAAAGAAACATCATTTAAAACTTTCTTAACAGATTCAGGGTATGTAAATGATATGTTTTTAAAGGAAAGCTTATTGTTAAATTCTATTTTGTCATTAGATTTCATTTGTAAATTCTGAGCACTCTGATCAATATCAGAGCTGTTTATTAAATCTGATTTGAGGCTCTCAAAAGCTGAAATATTTGCGGTTATGATTGAGAAACTATAGTAAGCAGTGTGAAGTGCTGGAAGTATTTTATATCCAGCTAGAGCAAAAACAGAAAGCGTGGGAAGAATGGTACTAAGATTTTGATTATTAGATAGAAACAAAAATAGAACCAAAATAATGATTGAGCCCATTGCTAATACTTCTAATAAGTATTTTGGAGTAATGCCTAAGACTTGAGAGTTTCCCCAAGCAAAATAGTACTTATCCGTTGATTTGTTAAAAGTATTTATGAAGAATGGCTGTGTTCTGTTTAATATGATATTTTGAATGCCGCCAAAACTTTCACTAGCTGTTTTTAATCTAATTGCTTGGTCTTCTGCTAATGACTTACTCGCACGATTTAAATGAGATTCAGATAGCTTGTATATTAAAAAATATGATATTGAAAAAATAGCTAAGCCGGAGATGCTTATAGCTGGATCATATATTACTACTGCTAAAGACATTAAAACTGCGATTGCAGCTTTTGCATTAAAATTTAGGGCTTGGTGAATAATAGCAAACGTTAGCCTTTGACTTTCATTTATAACTTTGTGAATCAAGCTAGAGCTACTATGATCACTATGAAATAGCCATGGCTGGAATAAATAATGTTTGAATAATCTGTTGCTAATTGCTCCACCAATGGAAGAGCCAAATTGAAATAAAACTTTAATTGTGTATAGAGAAAAACAGGCAGAGAACAGCATAATTGAAAGCACTAAAGCTCCGACGAAGATAATAAATTCTCTATTAGAGGTAAATCCAAGATAATTGTATATTTCATTAAAAATCCCTGGGGCCTGGATACTATCCATATCTCCTAGCAGAGCCATAAAAGGCCCTATTGCTATTACGCTTACAACTTCTATACAGCTCATCAAAAAGACAAGTATTTGAAGAAAAAGAAGTTTTCGCCTTTGAGAGTGATCTAAAAGGTTGAATAGCTGAAATAATGAGCTCACGCCTTACCTTTCCTCATAATCGAATGTCAGAGTATTCTTTAGGAATTACATACTTTAAATCAACAATAATATTATCGCTTTTACAAAAAGACATGAAATCTTGTGGTTTTAATGATGTGAATTGCTTATGTGCAACTGCAATGATCAATGCATCATAGACACCTTTTTGTGGCCATTTGATGAAATTTATTTTTTTATTTTCAATGGAAAATTTTTCAGGTATCCATGGATCGAAAATATCAATACTAATTTTTAAATCTGAAAGTATCTGCGCAATGTCTTTTACTCTAGTATTTCTTGTATCAGGGCAATTTTCTTTAAATGTATAGCCCATTATGAGTATTTTGGAATCTGACAAATCAATCATTTTTTTACTCATGCTTTTGAGTAAAAGTGAGCATACATGTTTAGGCATGCCGTCATTCATTTTTCTGCCTGTATTAATAATTTGTGGAATATATCCAATTTCCTCAGATTTATGTGAAAGATAGTATGGATCAACACCAATGCAGTGACCCCCAACTAAACCTGGCCTAAATGGAATAAAATTCCATTTAGTTTCCGCAGCTTTTAGAACTTCCTCTGTGTCAATATCTAACTTATTAAAAATAATTGATAGCTCATTTATTAATGCAATATTTACATCTCTTTGTATATTTTCAATGACTTTTGCAGCTTCTGCTACTTTTATCGAGCTAGCTTTATATGTACCAGCTGAAATAATAGTTTTGTATAGTGCGTCAACTAACTCACTAGTTACATCATTTGACCCGGATGTAATCTTGACTATCGATTGTATAGTATTTTTTTTATCTCCTGGATTGATTCTTTCTGGACTATATCCTAAAAAGAAATCATTATTTAAAATAAAGTTAGTGATGTCTTCAATAACTGGACGACAATGATCCTCTACAACCCCTGGAAAAACTGTTGATTCATAAACTATTGTGTCTCCTTTTTTTAATACTTTAGCAATTAATTTCGTTGCGCTGATAATTGGGCTCAAATCTGGTTTTTTTTTATCTGTAATTGGTGTTGGAACGCAAACAATATAGAAGTTACAATTTGAAATATCATTTATATCGTTGCTAAATTTTAAGCCTTTAGCTTCAATAAACTCTTCTTCCAACACTTCAAGAGTTTCATCGTGATTTTTTACTAGAGCTTTGATTCTTTCTTCATTAATATCAAAACCGATTACTTCCCTGACTTTCCCAAATGCTACAGCCAGAGGTAACCCCACATAACCCATTCCAATTATTGCAAGTTTAATTTTTTCTAAGTTTTGCATTCAAGGTTGTATAAAAAAGTAGATATTTAATACTACTTATTAAAAATATATTTCCTATTGAAGCCATGCTTCATTGTAAGCAAGAACATTATTGATAATATAAACCCGGCAATTGTAGAAATAATAACTATATAACTTCTAGTTGGAGAGGTTTTCACAAGGGGTATAAATGGCTCATCTATTGGAAAAATTGCATAATTATCATTAATGTTAGCCAGCATTTTTTTTCTAAGTTGGCTTTCAATAATTTGATTAATTGATAGCTTAATTTCAGACTCTCGAGTATTTTTTAATTGATCATATAAATAATTAAGAGCCTCCTCGGTAGATTTTAAATCCTGAGAACGCCTTATTGAATTTACTTCTTTAATAATTAAATTTACTAAATAATGAGCATAATATGGCGATGGATGCTCAAAACTTAAATATAAAAAACCAGAATCTTCAGACCTTGTGATAGAAAGAGACTCTTGCAACTTAGAATGTCCTTCTAAGTATGAGGGTTTTGGTATAAGCCATTCTTTGGTTGTAGAGTTATAAATCGAAGAATCAAAAATTATTTTTTTAGTATTTGTGTCATATTTTTTCCATGCCAAAATTGATGGCAAGTTTTCATCAATTGCAAAGAGGTGATTAGCAAAAGTTCTTGATTTAATAATTGCCATAATTGTATAAGATGGATCTCCTGCAGATGCTGAGCCCCCGATAGATATACCAGTTAGTGCAGCAATGCTTGAGCCTGCAAATGATTGAGATTGACCCTCTGATGACTTTTCCATAACCTCTAAAACTGCAATTGAGGTGTATTTATTTGGCATAAGAAGAGATATTGCTATAGATGATAGAGAAAATATGGATATAAAACAGATAAAGAAAATGAAATTATCTCGAACCAAAGTAATAATATCCATGAAATTTATCTCATTATCTTGATCTGATTGTGTGGAATAATTCATTGTAGCTAAATGATATCTAACTTAATCTTATTAGTATAGTTGTGGAGGCTGAAGCCGGAATCGAACCGGCGTAAACGGCTTTGCAGGCCGCTGCATGACCACTCTGCCATCCAGCCACTAAAAGATTTCTACTCCTGAACGAGCCTCTCAATATCTTCTTCAATTGTTTCCTCTCCATATTGGATTTCAAGAATATTGCATTGTACATCATTAGGGTTTGTAATTTGATGCCAATTCATTGCCCTGACAACGAAATAGTCATGATGCTTGAGATGAATTTCATCTTTTATATTAGGATCTTTTTCGCTAAAGTTCACTACGCAACTTCCATGTGAAACTAACCAGATTTCATTTCTTAGGGTATGTCTTTGAAAACTCATTTTTTTTCTAGGCATGATAACTAATTCTTTAACCTTAATGCCTTTATCTTGAAAAAGTGTAAAAAATTTTCCCCAAATTCGCTCTTCAGAATCAAAAGACCAATTCTTTAAAATCCAGCTGCTGGAGTTTATTTTATTCCCTCCCCCTACACCAAAAGAAAAATCTATTTCTTTCATCTCCATCTCTGGAATATTTTTTTCATTCCTGTCACCGCCATTACAAAAAATAATTTTTTCATTTGGATAAATCTTTTGAACTTTTTTTAAACCATTAATAACAGACCCATTTTCATCATCCTCAAAACCAATGACCTCAGTAACCATGTTTAAATTTTCTAAAATTAACTTTCTTTCATCAAAAGGAAGGAAGAATTTACCTTTTTTTTTGTTTAGCCAATTATCACTGTTTAAACAAACAATTACCTTATCTCCAATTTCAGCAGCAGATTGAAGATAATTAATATGACCAGAGTGTATAGGATCAAAGCCACCACTTACTACTGCAATTTTCATGCATACATTATATCTAACATAGCTATCAAATATGATAATAACAACATTATAATTTTAGATAATAATCTTTAAATTATTTTTTAAATGTTGCTAGAGTATAGGAAAGACCAGTTTGAACGGTAATTATTAATGCCAAAAACAAAAAGAAATTAGAAATAAATAATATCATTGAGTTATTAATGACTAATCCAGTTAGGTAGCAAGTAAATGCAAGAAATTGAACAGAAGTTTTCATTTTGGCAAGCAAAGATACTTTTGTAGCGTCGCCAGTGCCTTGTCTAGCATTGATATCTCTTAAAGCTCCAACCCAAAACTCCCTTACCAGTATCATCCCCCCAACCATACCAATAAATATGCTAGATAATTCAATACTTAAAGCAATAATGAGGAAGGTGATCAAAATTTTATCTGCAATAGGATCTAAGACTTCTCCAATAGTAGATTCAAGATTATATTTTCTCGCAAGGAAACCATCCCAATAGTCTGAGATACTAGCAAGGAAAAAAAGAAATAGAGCCCAACTATATGAATTATTTACGGTAATCGCTAAGAAAATTATTGGAGCAACAAGTATTCTAAAGTACGTAAGAAATTGAATGAAATAATTCATAGGTTGTAAAATGCATTTATATCTGTAGCTAGTGTAATACTAATTCCTGAAACCTTACAGAGATCGTCAACTGAAGCATTTTTAATTGATTGAATAGATTTAAAATAATTCATTAAATTCTTTCTTTTTTTCGGCCCAAGACCTTTTATATTATTTAGAGATGATTTCTTTATAGACTTATTTTTTTTCTTCCTATTACTTGTAATTGCAAATCTATGAGATTCATCTCTAATTTGCTGAAGAAGCAAGAATCCTGGGCTATCTTTAGACATCTCAATAATCCCATCTTTAGAGAGAATAGTTTCTGTAGATCTGACTCTTTTGGAGCCCTTCACAATACTTAAAATCATTAGTGACTGTTTTGCTAGCGCAGCAAAAACACTTAAAGCAGCTTCCAGCTGAAGCTTGCCTCCATCAATCAAAATAATATCTGGCAATGGATTAATATTTTTTTTATTAATTCTTCTTTCAAGAACATGTTTTATTGAACCTATATCATTTCCAGAAAATTCTTTTGGAATATTGAAAAGCCTATAATTACTTTTTTCTGGTCCATTAGATGAAAATCTCACCGCTGAAGCCACGGCATAGTGGCCGCCATGATGACTTATATCAAAACCTTCTATTGTTAAATTTTTTCTTTTCAAACCTAAGTTTAATTTAAGGTCTTTGATTGCAAATGAATATTTATCCGCTTGATTAACCCTATTTTCAATAACTTGATTGGCATTTAATTTACCTAATTTGGCTACTTTTGTAATATCTAAATTAATACTTGTAGAAATTGAGACTTGTTTTCCGAATTTAAGCTTTACCGCTTGTTTAATTAGGGACAAATTGAAAGGCTTAATATTTAAGACAATTTTCTGAGGCAAAGAGAAACTATTTTGGTAATAAGAAAATATTAAACTTTGAAACAGGTTATCAATATTATGCAATTGATTGCCTTTTAAATAGTGAGTTTTAGCCCCTCTAATTTTTCCATCTCTAACAGATAATATACATATTCCGGTTCTATCAAGCTTGGAAACACATGAAAAAAGATCGACACTGATCAAAGAGCTATTGAATGATTGCTCTTGCTGAAGTAGATCTAGGCTCTCAATCCTTTTTTTAATTTCTTGAGCTCTTTCAAATTCTTGCTGTTCAGCTAGTCTATGCATCTGAGCCGTCATTAATGATTTAGTTAGTTTTCCAGAAGATGATAAATAATGTTGAGAAGATGCAATGTCTCCTTGATAGCTAACCTCAGAAATTAAATTAACACATGGAGCAGAACAACGTTGCATTTGATGTTCAATGCATGGTCTAGATCTATTATTAAATGTTGTATCGCTACAATTTCTTATTTGATAAATCTTCTGCAAGTCTTTGATGGTTGACTTTACAGCTTGTGCACTTATGAAGGGGCCAAAAAAGTTTTTCGAAACAGCATGTTTTGATCTTCTCATGCTAATGCTTGGATATTTATGATCCATAGAAAAATGTACATATGGATATGTCTTATCATCCCGTAAAAGAATATTAAATCGAGGTAAATTCTCTTTAATTAAAGATTGCTCTAAGAGAAGAGCTTCAGCTTCAGTAGTTGTTGAAAAAGTTTCGATTTTATCTGTAAGAACCTTAATTTGCTGAGTTTTTCTATCCTTAAAAGATTTACCAAAGTATGATGACACTCTTTTTTTTAAATTCTTAGCTTTGCCAATATAAATAATTTTATTTTTAGAAAAAAATTTGTATATTCCAGGGGTATTAGGAACTTGCTTTAAATCTAGGGCCATTAACTCAGAAACTTCTTTGCGATAATTTTTCCAGCGGCAACTCCATATTGGTCAAAAGGATTAATTTGAAGCATAGATGCTGTTATGAACACTCGATGTTCCCAAGTCGCCAATAAAAAACCAAGCCCTTCAAGTGATAACTTATTTAAATGAAAAAGATTAACTGGGGAATTACTATTTGTTTCTTCAAGAAAATTAACAGGCTCATGAAAGTCAGAGGATAGTAAAGCTGCTTGACCTTTAGCCTGGGCGTTTAATAGTGGGCTATTGGTTGAGGTTGAGTAAATAATATCAGTGCAAAATTCTGCTGTGCCCTGATGCAATAATTGAAAATATGAGTGCTGAGCAGTTGACCCGAAACCTCCGAATATTGACTGGCCTGTCTCTTTGAATACCGATTTAGCATTTGCCTTCTTCCCCAGTGACTCCATCTCAAGTTGCTGAATATAAGTTGCTAAAGATCGTAACTTCCAATTGTAAGCAAGCACTACTCTATTTTTTTTATTTAAAAAATTGTTAAACCACAGGTCTGAAAACGCCAGTATTTTAATAAATTTTTGATATTGACGATCTCTTTTTGCAGTGCCTAAAATCATTTTATCTGCATAAAGACCACCCTTTAAAAATTTAGAAAAATTATTTTCTATTGCGGCACTCAGGGAGATGGGTGACCAAATTGAATATCTACCTCCCACCGTCTCAGGAAATGCAACAATAGAACTTTCTGAAAAACCCAAAGTTTTTGCTTTTTCTGTGTTTGCCGTAATAACTATTGAATTCATTGAATTTCTTTTTGCACCCAGCCATTTTAAACATGTGAGTGTTTCATCTGTTGAGAGTGATTTAGATGAAAAAATATAGAAATTTTTTTGTTCTCTCAATGGCTTAAGTATTGCATTGAATTCATCCTTATCAGGCCCAGATATAAAATAGTAATTTAATTTTAATGATTGCTTATTTGTATATTCTTGAAGCAATTTTGGCCCCTCATAGGAACCACCAATGCCGAAAGTAATAATATTCTTAAAACCATCTTTTTTAATCCTCTTAATAAAAGGTTCTGTAATTTTTTTAAAATTAAACTCTGACACATTTTGATTTAAACGATATTGATGATGTAAAGCTTGTCTATTTTCCGTCTTGTTGACAATCTCTAAATTAAAAAGATCATTAATGGAGTCTTGAAGATTTAGTTGAAGTGCAAGCTCATCAAATAATTTATAGTGATGAGAAGAGAAGTTCTTTAAATATGGCCGGTAATTTAAAAATTCTGATTCAAACTTAAAGGATAGTTTTCTTTTTATATCATCTGACTTAGACAGTTTCCTAAGATCTGAGAAAATATTTTTAATAGATCTATTTTTCACTGATAGCTTCGTTAAAATTTTGTAGTGCTCCAGCAATATCCTCAGCTTGGGTAATTGGTCTGCCAATAACTAAAAAAGTAGAGCCCCTGTCAAAGGCCTCATTTGCGCTCATGGTTCTTACTTGATCATCTTTTACTTTAATATCCCTAATTCCTGGTGTAATTTTTATTAAATGAGGGCCTAAAATTGTATTTGCTATTTCTAGCTCATGAGGCGAGCAAACAATTCCATCTATGTTTGCTTTAAAAGCTATGTTAAATAAATTCCTTATTTGATCCTCAAGTTTGTTATTAAATAAAGCCAATGAATCTTCTTCTTCTAGACTGGTTAGTATCGAGACTCCTATTACTTTGGCATTGATAGATTTACCTGCAAGAACAGCTTTCTTGAGCATCTCTTCGCCGCCTGATAAATGAACTGTTAGCATATATATTTTGCAGTCGTTGAACCCCAAAATTGTCTCATGTACGGTATTTGGAATATCATGCAGTTTTAAATCTAAAAAAATCCTAAATCCTTGAGAAGATACATGCTGAAGAAATGATTTTCCAAAGGCGTTAAAAACAACGCTTCCAATTTTAATCATACAAAGATCTGGATCCAGTTGATCTAAAATTGCATTAGCCTGCTTAAGATCAAATGTATCAACAGCAACAATTATTCTTGGATTAGTCATGTTCATGCAGGAGCTTCTTGGATGCTTTGAAATGCATAATTGAGGTTTCACCTAAATAAGATTCTTCTTTTGTCTTGGGGTTAATATATTTTCTTGGTCTGATAGTTTTTTTTGAGAATGAACCAAAGCCTCTTATCTCCACTCTATTGTCTAATGCAACAGTATTAATTATTTCCTGCAGCATTAAATCAATTCCTTCAATAATTGTTTCATCATTTAAAGATGAAAACTTTCTTGACAGATGAATCGCTAGATCTGATTTATTAAAATTTTGTACTTGTTTCTTCATCTTTAGTTTAAGAAATACTTAGCTTTTGAGGTTGGACTAAAGCGGACTTTATTTTGAGATAGGATCTTGAAATTCTCCATGCTCTTTGGATTTCTTCCCATTCTTTCTTTTGTTACAAATGTTTCAAAAGAACCAAATCCAGATAGCTTAATATTTTTGTGAGATCTAAGAGTTGTTTTTATCGCTCGAAAAAATTCATCTACTAGTGAATCAGAGATATCAACTGAAAGTCTCAATTCTTTTTTTAATATTCCACTTAGGTCTTTTTTGGTCAAATTCATGACCTTATTTTAGCATTCAATCTTTTTTCTAAAAGCTTCAATATCATTTGCATTGAACTACTGATTTCAGACTCTAATAAAGATTTAGTTTTGCTTTGAAAAGTGAATCTTAGTGTCATGCTGACAGAGCCCTTGGGAATACCTTTTCCCTCAAAAGTATTAATCAGATTGAATGAGACTAGGTGCTTGATTGCTGCTTGAGAAATCAAACTCTCGCCCTCTTTATAAGCAATAGATTTATCTATAACAATATTTATGTCTCGAGTAGAAAGAGGGAATTTGCTAGTCTTTAAGATTTTTGGATTTGCAGAAGATGATGAAATTTTTTCAGGATAAATTACAAACCCATAAGCTTGTTTCTTGATGAGCTTCTCTGTAACGGAGAGGTCTATTTCACCCATCACTCCAATCTTTTGTTTGCCAACAAATATAGCTAATGCATTTTCATTGAATGGTGCAAGTGAACTTGCTTTTTGAAGTTCAATATTTTGCATGCCTAAAGTTTGTAATAATTTAGAGATTTCCGCTTTCAGCGAAAAGAAATCATATGTCCATTCTTTCTGACTCCAGGTTTGTGGAGGCTCATGATGATAGATAATTCCTGATAAATGTAATGATTGAGTGAAGCCACTTTTTTCTTTTTTAAATACATTGCCTGCTTCAAATACTTTAATGGATGTATGCCCTTTTTTTACATTGCTGTTTACTGCTGCAAATAGAGATCTGAAAAGACTTCCTCTAAGCAATGGCTCGTTTTCATTTATTGGGTTATGTAATTCAGCAGGCTTCCAGTTATTAGAATTTAATTGATCAAATGAGTCTCTTGAAACAAATGGCATATGCATAAGTTCTTTAAAGCCAGAATGAACAAGACCAAGTCTTAGATTACCTAATGCATTAATCTTCTTACTATTAGTAATTGGCCCTGCCTTTGGTTTTGATATAGGTATATTGTCATACCCATAAGATCTCAGTAACTCCTCATACAAATCCTCTTCTAAAGAAATATCAAATCTGTGGCTGGGAATATTGAATGTGACATTCTTTTCGCTTCTAGCATGCACCTTAAAACCAAGGTTTTTCAATATAAGAATTGCTTTGCTTGCCTTTAAGCTTAAACCAGAAAATTTATTAAATCTTGCTACATCCAATTTAACATTTTTCTTTTTAGCGTTACTCGAAAAAGAATAATAAAGCTCAACCGAATCATGCTCTGCTATTTGTTCTAATAAAAAAAGATATCTTTCTAATGCTGATTGCTGCAATTCAGGATCTACCCCCCTCTCAAAACGATGAGAGGCATCAGTAGCCAGCCCATACTTTCTAGCTTGATTAACAATAACCTCAGGTCTAAAAAATGCAGCTTCAACAGCTATGCTTGAGGTATTCGATGATACAGAAGATGCCTGGCTACCAATTATGCCTGCAATGGCTTGGATCCCAGATTGATCTTGAATTGTCAATGAAGAAGGCTGAATATCTTTAATATCGCCTCCAATGACTGTTACTGAATTATTCTTGTCTTGAGGAAAACGAACATTAATCGGTAAAACTAACTTGGCCAAATCAAATACATGCATGGGTACGCCAAGCTCTAACATCACATAATTGCCTAAATCAACCAGAGGATTAATTAATGGAATACCAGCTGATTCTATAAAACTTCGTTTTTTAAAATCTAGATTTTTTATTTTTTTTAAATCTTTAACCAGCATTAAGTGATAATTTCCACAACCAGATCCATCAATTTGATTAATAATTTTCTTATCTTGGATTAGCTTTAATGATGTGATTTCAATTTTTTGGCTAGGTTTTTTTGATTGATATGCATAGAATTCTCTTTTCAAACCTCTGAGTGATAAAGCATCTCCTCGATTTGGAGTGATATCAAATTCTATTAGATCCCCTTCTATCTCACACTCGAAACCAACCTGTGTAAATACATCACTAAGTTTTTTTTGGCTTAGGTTTGTATTAAGAAAATTCTTTAAATATGAATATTGAATTTTCATGATGGAAATTGATTTAAAAAATCTAAATTCGATGAGTAAAATTCTCTGATATCTGTTACTCCATAATACAGCATGGCTAAACGCTCAACTCCCATACCAAAGGCAAAGCCACGAAATTTTTTTGTGTCTATGTTGCAGCCATTTAATACATTGGGATGGACCATTCCACATCCTAGAATTTCTAACCATCCTTGTTTACCAAATTTTATGTCTACTTCTGCTGAGGGCTCAGTGAAGGGAAAATATGATGGCCTAAATCTGACTTCCATTTTTTCATTAAAAAAATCTTCTAAGAAATCTATTAAAACTCCTTTTAAATCGCCAAACGTAACATCTTCATCAACTACTAATCCTTCAATTTGAGTAAACATAGGTAGATGAGTGGTATCAGAGTCACATCTAAATACCCTACCAGGAGAAAGCATATATAAGGGCAAATCTTCATTTAGCATTGCATGCACTTGAGTATTTGAGGTGTGTGTTCTTAATAAATATTCTGTTTTACTGCTGGAATTAAGATAAAAGGTGTCATGCATTTGTCTTGCAGGATGATTTTCTGGAAAATTTAATGCTTCAAAATTGTAAAAATCTGTTTCTATCTCATTTCCAGAAAAAATTTGATAATTTAGAGGGGTGAAATAGTTAATAATTTTTTGTGAAATTTTAGTTATTGGATGCTCAGACCCAACCAAAAACGGATCAGCAGGAAGAGATACATCTAATTTCTTATGTTCGCTTTTGCCTGCTATATCTTCAATAGAGATCTCAAACAATTTAGTTAAATTATTTTTAAGAATATTTAACTCTTTTGCAACATTTACTTTCTCATCTGATTGAAGGTCTCTAAGCTTTGAGAATGCGGTGACGACAAAAGATTTTTTACCAAGATATTGAGCTCTTAGTTGAAAGAATTCAGCCTCTGATTGAACGGATTTTAATTTAAGAGCGGCTGTTTCAATTAAATCCTGAGGGATTTGCATGAGAACATTATACCCTTACTTTTTCTACGATTTTCTTAAAAGTATCAGGATCAGAAAATGCAATGCCAGCTAAAGATTTTCTGTCTAGTTTTATATTTGATTTAGAGAGCTGATTGATGAATCTGCTATAAGAAACTTCCAATGGCATCAACGCTGCAGAAATTCTTGAAATCCACAAAGATCTAAAAGTTCTTTTCTTGTTTCTTCTGTCTCTAAAAGCATATTGAAGAGCTTTAACATTAGACTGCTTGGCAGTTCTAAATAATCTACTTCTTGCACCATAATGGCCTTTAGTGGCTTTCAGTACTTTCTTATGTTTTGCTTTTGCTGCTAGTGCTTTAGTTACTCTTGGCATAATATTTAAATGTTATATAAAAGTTTTTGCGCAATTTTTTTAGTCTCATCAGCCATCTTGATCATCCCACGATTATGGCGCTTTCTTTTAGTAGTTTGCTTAGTCAGAATATGAGCACGAGAAGCGCTTCTTCTTTTGAGACCACTACCAGTAGCTTTAAAACGCTTTTTTGCGCTTGAATGTGTTTTTAATTTATAACCCATAATTATTTCTTTCTAATTTGTGAGAGAACCATCAATAATTGTCTTCCTTCTAGAGATGGCTCTTGATCTACTTGAGCAATATCTTCAAGGTCATCCCTCAAACGATTAAGTAGTTCAAGCCCTAAATTACTATTTAGAATTTCTCTTCCTCTAAATCGAACGCTGATTTTAGTCTTATCTCCATCATTAATAAAGCTTTTTATCTTTTTTAATTTAATATTGTAATCACCTATATCAGTGGTGGGACGAAACTTAATCTCTTTTAAAGATTGCTTTTTTGGTTTTTTAGTCCCGCCGGTACTTTTTTTCTTTTCAAATTGAAATTTGCCGAAATCTAAAAGCTTACAGACTACTGGCTGTGCATCAGATGGTGAAACCTGAACAAGATCAAGATTGTTCTTCTGAGCTTCTTCTAAGGCTTCATCAATAGACAATAAACCTAATTTTTGCCCATTAGAGCCTATTAACATAACCTCTTTTGCATAGATTTTGTTATTTATAGGAGTCGTTGATTTTTTCTTCAAAACGATGACTTAGAACCTTAAGTATTAGGAGAGAATTTAATCAAAATAATTTTGATTTAAGAATTGTATTGTTAAGTGATTTAACATGAAAATGGATTTTATAGCATTATTCATAAAAAGAAAACAACCTTATGGCTGTAGTATTTGCTCAATCCATTCTTCGCCTTGCTTATCAAAGATATGCCTTTTGTTCAGTCTATTTTCATGACCGTGCCAGAACTCAAAATAATATGGAGTAAATGAGTAACCTCCCCAAAAATTTGGTCTATTTGTTTCTGGGGTCATGTTTTCAAGAGTTTTATAAAAATTTTTTGAAACTTCATCATAAGAATCAATGATTTGTGACTGATTGGAGCTTATAGCCAATGCATTTTTTTCTTTGGATCGTCCTTGAAAATGCTGATCAGAAAACTCTTTAGTCGTCTTAAAAATTTTTGCCTTCATTCTAATTTGGGTATTAGTGCTTGCCCAGTAAATTAAAACAGAGACTTGGTTATGAGATTCAAATTGGCCACCTTTAGGAGAATTATAATTTGAAAAAAAGATCCATTCATTGACATCAATATATTTAAGATTTACATACCTTGCTTCTACCTCATTGGCTGCTTTATTGAATGACGAAACTGAAATAGCTTCAATCCCTTTCTGACCATTATCTAAAGCTGCTTGATATGCTGATTTAAACTGAAGATAGGGTTTTTCGGAGCTAAGATTAAGAAACTTAATCATTGGTAATGGTGGTTAATAATGGTGCCCAGAGCCGGACTTGAACCGGCACGAAGTTGCCTTCGAGGGATTTTAAGTCCCTTGTGTCTACCAATTCCACCACCTGGGCAATTAGTTTGTTCAATTAATTTTTTTATTAATCTAGTGTTGCTGATGAAATTAAGCACTAAGCTTTAGCGAAATCCTTTCTCTTTCAGCATCAATTCCAAAGATGATGCACGATAGCTTGTCACCTTTTTTATAATTCTCCATCGCTTCTGCAGGATTTTCGTCCTCAGTGATGTCTGAAAGGTGGATCAGCCCGTCGATGTCGCCCTCTAGACCAACAAAGATTCCAAAATCAGTTACGGACTTGATACTGCCTTCTACAGAATCACCCAGTCCATACTTATTAGCAAATTCCGTCCAAGGGTTTGGTTTGGTTTGTTTTAAGCCAAGTGAAATTCTTCTCTTGTCATGATCAATCTCTAATACCATAACCTTAATTTTTTCTTCTAAATCAACAACCTTTGATGGGTGGATATTCTTATTGGTCCAATCTAGCTCTGATAAATGTATTAATCCTTCAACGCCCTGTTCAAGTTCAGCAAAGCATCCATAGTCAGTTAAATTTGAGACTGTAGCCTCATATACACCACCAACAGAATATCTGCCTTCTATTGTTTCCCATGGATCATTTTGAATTTGTTTTAAACCTAATGAAACCCGAAGTTTTTCTTTATCAAAGCTTAGTATTTTTACGTCAATTTCTTGACCAAGACTTAAAACCTCTGATGGATTAGTAACCCTTGACCATGAAATATCAGTTATGTGTAACAATCCATCCAGGCCACCAAGATCAACGAAAGCTCCATAGTCAGTTAGGTTTTTGACAACTCCTTTAACAATTTGTCCTTCATCAAGATTTTTCAATAGCTCAACTTTTTCAGCAGAATTAATTTTCTCTAAAACAGCTTTTCTTGAAAGAACAACATTGTTTCTTTTGTAATCTAATTTGATAACTTTAAATTCTTGAACAGTATTCTCAAGCTCCGGGGCTTCCTTGACAGGTCTAATATCTACAAGTGATCCAGGTAGAAATGCTTTAACAACATCAACCTCAACAGAAAATCCACCTTTAACTCTTGTTAAAACCTTTCCTTCAACAAATTCCCCGGTCTCTAGGGCTTCCTCTAGCTTTTTCCAAGTTCCAATTTTTCTCGCCTTTTCTCGAGAAATTCTTGTTTCACCATATCCATCTTCAACCGCTTCTAAAGCAACTTGCACCTCATCACCAGATTCAATTTCAACAGATCCATCATTATTCCTGAACTCATCCAGAGAAATTACTCCCTCTGATTTTAATCCAACATGGACT